>FLOH01000223.1_pt3 | contig 55479 bp, 51 predicted proteins | sample 756751 | NCBI WGS metagenome assembly FLOH01 (sample SAMEA4026879, study PRJEB14308) | marine metagenome | biome: coastal water; material: water | depth 74 m
GAAGATGAAGCGAGAATTAATGCCACGAGTGCTGCCGGTGTTTGTAAAATAGAGTTTATTTTACGTTATTTGAGGCTTTTTCATGCGCTTATCCATCATTGTTGCAATGGACGACAATCAGTTAATTGGCAAAGATAATACTCTGCCATGGAATCTACCGGCTGATTTAGGTTATTTTAAAAAGACTACCACAGGAAAAACGGTACTCATGGGTAGAAAGACGTACGAATCTATTGGTAGGCCTTTGCCCAATCGTAGAAATGTGATCATCAGTCGTAATACTAATTTCAAAGCGCTAGGTTGTGAGGTAGTTGGTGGTATTGAAAGCGCTCTTGAGCTGGCGAAAGAGGATGATGAGATTATGATTATGGGTGGTGCTTCTTTTTATGAGCAAATGCTACCTAGTGTTAATCGTCTTTACATCACACAGGTTGAAGGTGCTTATGCAGGTGATGCATATTTTCCTAGTTTTAATCGAGACGATTTTGTTGAAACTTTTAGAGAATCACACCAGCCTGATGAGAAAAATAAGCATACTTATCATTTCACTATTTTAGATAGAAAGCCATAATGTTTAAATTAATCACTTTAATGTTGTCAGCTTTGTTAGTCTCAAGTTGTGTGCTAACCAAAGTAGTGACAGTGCCGATGCGAGTTGGTGGTGCGGTTATTTCAATCATCCCGGTTGTCGGCGAAGGTATTGATGAGGCGATTGATGAAGCAGCCGATGTTATTGACGCAGTACCGATTTAGAATAAGATTTTAATCATAAAAAAAGGGTTGCTAAGAAGCAACCCTTTTTTTGTTTAGCTACCTTTTAAGCATTTTCTTTCAGCTAGGACTCGCTTGAAATCTTTAGGCATAACCTTAATGAAATGTTTAATCTCATCATTCCAGTTATCAAGAATGCGTTGAGCCACTTTTGACCCTGTGAATTGTAAATGACTAGATACAAAAGTTTTAAGCTCTGCTTGCGCATCTTCATCCATTGGATCTAGATCAATCATGACTGGGTTAACCATATCTTTGAACGTATCATTTGGGTTGTAAACATAAGCGATACCACCACTCATACCTGCACCAAAGTTACGGCCAACTTCACCCAAAATAGCTACGCGACCACCTGTCATATACTCACAACCGTGATCACCAATGCCTTCTACAACTGCAATAACACCTGAGTTACGCACACAAAAACGTTCTGATACGCAACCCGATAAGTAGATTTCACCACTGGTGGCGCCGTAGCCACAAACATTACCCGCAATAATTTCATCATGCGCGTTAAAGGTTGAGTCTTTAGGTGGGTAGACAATAACTCTACCACCTGATAGACCTTTACCAACGAAGTCATTGGCATCGCCCTCGACTTCAAGAGTAATACCTTTAGCAGTAAACGCACCCAATGATTGACCAGCAGAACCGGTAAATTTAACGTGTACGCTATCATCTTTAAGTGTGTTTTCACCACGAGCCTTGACTAAACGTGATGATAGCATTGCGCCAACGGCACGATCAACATTGGTAATTTTGCTATTAATTTTCACAGCTTTAGTACCATCAATAACTGACTTAGATTGCTCGAATAATGTGTTGTCAAGCTGTAATTCTAATTGATGATCTTGAGCTACCGTTTGGTAGGTTCCTGCATTGGCGTGCGGCTTTTGCGCAGGTGTTAATAATGCATCAAGATTGATTGTGCTTTGTTTCCAATGGCCAATAGCTTGGTTCATTTCTAGCATATCAACACGTCCAATCATCTCGTTAACTGTTTTAAAGCCAAGATCAGCCATGATCAGGCGTAATTCTTTTGCCACCATGAATAAGTAATTCACCACATGTTCTGGCTTGCCGGTAAATTTCTTGCGCAATTCTTTGTCTTGTGTCGCAATACCAACTGGACAAGTATTTAAATGACACTTACGCATCATAATACAGCCCATGGTAATTAGTGGTGCTGTTGAAAAGCCAAATTCTTCTGCACCAAGCAGTACACCGATAGCCACATCACGGCCTGTTTTTAATTGGCCGTCAGTTTGAATGACGACGCGTGAGCGAAGATCATTCATTACTAAAGTTTGATGCGTTTCTGCTAGACCTAACTCCCATGGCAAACCAGCATGTTTAATACTGGTGAGTGGAGATGCGCCAGTGCCACCATCATGGCCTGCAATAACGATATGGTCAGACTTTGCTTTGGTCACACCAGCGGCAATTGTACCTACGCCAACTTCTGCAACCAACTTCACACTAATACGTGCTTCTGGGTTAGAGCGTTTTAAATCGAAAATAAGTTGAGACAAGTCTTCGATAGAATAAACATCATGATGAGGTGGCGGGGAAATTAAACCAACACCGGGTGTTGAGTGACGAATAGCAGCAATGCCTTCATCTACTTTTGAGCCAGGTAGCTCGCCACCTTCACCAGGCTTAGCACCTTGAGAGACTTTAATTTGAATTTCATCAGCATTATTAAGGTAATCAATAGTGACACCAAAACGCCCCGAGGCTACTTGTTTAATAGCACTTCGACGAGAATCACCATTAGCATCAGGCGTCCAGCGTTTCGCATCTTCACCACCTTCACCGGTATTTGATTTACCTCCTAGGCGATTCATCGCAATGGCAAGTGATTCGTGAGATTCTGCAGAAATTGAGCCAAAACTCATTGCGCCAGTGGCAAAACGTTTGACAATTTCTTGAGCAGGTTCAACATCATCAATAGAAATTGAATTACCTGGTTTAAATGACATTAGGCCACGTAATGTTGAATTACGAGTACCTTCTTCATTGGCATGATTGGCAAAAGCCCAATAGGCTGATTCATCATTATTTCGAGCAGCCAGTTGCAAGTTTGAAATTGTTTTTGGATCCCACATGTGGGTTTCACCACCACTACGCCAATGGTATTGGCCGTTATTATCCAACGAATCAGTATGGTAGGCTTTTTGATGGCGTTTTTCGCTTTCAGCTTGCAAGATGTCAAAGTTAACGCCATCAATACGTGATGCAGTTTCAAAGAAACACTTGTCCATTACTTCTGGTGCTAAGCCAACGGCTTCAAAAATTTGCGCTCCTTTGTATGACGCTAGAGTAGAAATACCCATTTTTGCCATCACTTTTAACATACCTTTGGCAACGCCTTTACGATATGCAGCAACAACAGCTTCATCACTATCAGCATCAATCATGTCATCACGACGCGCTTGCCAAAGTGCTTCAAAAGCTAAGTATGGGTTAATAGCATCAGCACCAAAACCTGTCATCAGACAGAAATGATGCACTTCACGGGCTTCGCCTGTTTCAACAATAATACCAACCTTGGTTCGCTCATGGCGAGCGATTAAATAACGATGTAGAGCTGAAGAGGCTAATAATGCACTGATAGCAGTGCGGTTTTCGCCGACGTTTCGGTCTGATAAAATGATCAAAGAATGGCCGTCTTTAATGGCTTTCGAACCTTTTGCACAGATCTCATCGAGCAGCGTAGAAATTTTCTTACCATCATTGACATCATAAGTAATATCAATGGTTTTAGTGGTCCAGCCTAAGTGATTGCAATGTTTAAGCGCTGCAGTCTCTTCATTTGTTAAGATTGGATGATCAATAACTAAGCGATGTGCATTCTTAGGATTATAGGCTAATAAGTTGCCTTCAGGGCCAATTGAGCAACGCAATGACATAACCACTTCTTCACGAATGGAGTCAATGGCTGGATTGGTTACTTGAGCAAATAATTGCTTAAAGTAGTCATAAATAATACGTGACTGATCAGATAAACAAGCAAGTGCTGAGTCATTACCCATGGAACCAACAGGATCACGTAATTCGTTAACCAGCGGTAAAAGCATAAACTGTAAAGTTTCAGTGCTATAGCCAAATGCTTGTAAACGATGTATTAAAGAATCAGGGTGAAAGCCATGAGCCTCTTTTTCACAGTTTAGATCTGATAGGTGAATTTGTTGAGTATCTAACCATTGTTGATATGGATTTTTAGCGGCAAATTCAGCTTTAATAGCTTCATCGTCAACCAGCTCACCTTTGTCAAAATCAACCAAGAACATTTTTCCTGGTCGTAGTCTACCTTTTGTTTTAACGTTGTCTGTTGCAACATCAACCACACCAACTTCTGACGCCATAATGACTCGATCGTCGTGTGTTATGTAATAGCGTGAAGGGCGTAATCCATTGCGATCAAGGACTGCACCAATTTGGTGGCCATCAGTAAAAGCGATTGATGCAGGACCGTCCCACGGCTCCATCACATTCGAAAAGTACTCGTAAAATGCCTTCTTTTCAACACTCATGTTGGCATCATTTTGCCAGGCTTCAGGCACCATCATCAAGACTGCTTCTTGCAGAGAGCGACCATTCATCATCAAAAATTCTAAGACATTATCAAAGCTACCAGAGTCAGACACTTCTGTTTCAATAACAGGTAGAGTCTTTTTTAAGTTATCGCCAAATAGTTCACTTTCTAGAGTGCCTTCACGAGCTCGCATCCAATTAAAATTACCTTGGCGTGTATTAATTTCACCATTGTGAGACATGTAACGACAAGGTTGTGCACGATCCCATGATGGGAAGGTATTAGTTGAGAATCTAGAATGCACCATTGCTAAGTAGGTTGAGTATTCGGGACTGGAAAGGTCTGAATAAAAATCCAGTACCTGAGAGCCCATTAACATGCCTTTATAGATAATAGTGGTAGTTGACAAGCTACACACATAAAATAATATCGCTTCAGATAGTGATTCGTCAGTTCGGATGATGTGCGATGTTTGCTTTCTAATAATAAACAATGCGCGTTCAAAAGCTGGCGTGTCAATACCATCAGCTTTACCAATAATAAGTTGTTTGATAACAGGTTGGGACTCGCGAGCAATGTTACCAACATCTGCTTTTTTAGTGTCAACCGGCACATCTCTCCAGCCAATTAGAGTCTGACCTTCGCTAATAACCGCAGCTTCCATCAAGTCTATACAATGAGCACGCTGTGTAGCGTCTTGCGGTAAGAATATATTACCGACGCCGTAATCACCTTGGGCAACAGTTTGACCAAATAAAGTGTGAATCTCAGCAGCAAAGAAATCATGAGGGATGTTAGTTAAAATACCAGCACCATCACCTGTATTGGTCTCACAGCCACAGCCACCACGATGATCCATTCTGCTTAGCATTTCTAAAGCATCTAATGTGATCTGGTGAGAAGGTTGGCCCTTGACATGGGCGATAAAACCAACGCCACAGTTCTCTTTTTCATTGCTAGGTGAGTAGAGTCCGTGTGCTTTTGGTAAGTGTAATAATGGGGTTTTCATAGGCTAAAATTTACAAAATAAAGGTCGCAAAAAATCTCTTAATTATAAACTAAAAGACCTCTCTATTTAAGTTCAAATCCCTTAGTGTGAGAGTGTATTTGCTTAGCGTAATAAGGTAGAATATTTATTAATTATTGATAAAAAACAATGCGCCCATGTTAGCGGTTATCTCCCCTTCTAAAACTCAAGATTTTTCAGCTCCCGATATACAAGACTACACCTTAACTCGCCAATTGAGCGAGTCAGAAGTTTTGGTTAAAATTCTTAAGAAGAAAACACGAAATGAGTTGTCTAAATTGATGTCTATTAGTGATAAGTTGGCTGAATTGAATTATGGGCGCTTTCAGGATTTTTCCACCCCATTTGATTTTAAAAATGCCAAGCAAGCGCTTCTAGCTTTTAAGGGCGATGTTTATAACGGTATTGATGCGCCTAATTTATCAAAAAAAGATCTCGCCTTTGCACAAGACAATTTACGGATACTTTCAGGGCTATATGGCGTGATACGCCCCTTGGACTTGATTGCACCTTATCGACTAGAAATGGGCACTAGGCTTGAAAACTCTAAGGGTAAAAATTTGTATGAATTTTGGGGTGATAAAATCTCGAAACTACTCAATGAAGATGAAACAGAAGTGATTATTAATTTGGCTTCTAATGAGTACTTTAAAGGCATTGATAAAAAGGCACTAAAGTCGCAAATTATTAATATCGTTTTTAAGGAACTAAAAGGCGATGCGTATAAAATTATTGGTATCTATGCCAAGCGAGCTCGTGGATTAATGGTGCAATTTATGATTAAAAATCGCATTAAGAATCCGCAAGATTTAAAAGCATTTAAAGCCGAAGATTATTGCTTTAGAAAAGAAATGTCAGACTCGACAACATGGGTATTTACTCGAGGCTAAAGCGCCTCCTCCCCAAGCAGACTTGCGTGCTTTGTATGCAATATTCAAGCTTTTGCGTCTGCGAAGAATGTCAACAAAGTTTAAGCAATGCTGATCATCGATGCCAATCATGTGCTACACCTTTAAAATCTAAGCTGCATTTTTGCGGCGCATGTTTGACTCAAGCGCCACTATTCTCTAAGACTTATACGCTATATGATTATTCTGGGAGTTGTGCCACCTTAGTTAAACACTTTAAATTTGATCACCAGCTTTGTGTTGGTGATTTTTTTGCCCACAAAATGTACGATAAGTATCTTAGCATTATTAGCCAGTATGGCGAATATGACGCCATTATCCCGTTGCCTTTAAGTCGTCAAAGGCTCAAAGAAAGAGGCTATAACCAAGCCCACGAATTATTAAGAATTGTTGCTAAGAAAGCCAATGTACTAATTGACCAAACCAGCGTTCAACGCACCAAGGCAACACGAGCACTTTCAAGTCTGAAGTTAGATGAGCGCAAGCTAGAAATCAAAGGTGCATTTAGTGCGCAACCGATGGATTACAAAAGAGTTTTATTGGTTGATGACGTCATGACTACGGGCTCTAGTATGGATGAATTAGCAAAAACTGTGCTTAAAGCGGGCGTTAAATCTTGCGATATATTGATTTTAGCGAGAGCTTAATCTGACAAGCAAGGTTTATCAGGGTTTGACATTGTTATGTACTCAATGTACAATTGGTACATAAAATAAGGAGAAAGACATGAACGTGATTTCAACAGCAGATGCAAGAAAAGACTTTGCAGATATTATTAATCAGGTTTCTTACGGATCAGAACAAATCGTACTCACGCGTAGAGGTAAAGAAGTGGCTGCTATTGTTTCAGTTGAAGAGCTAAGGCTATTGCAAAAAATTGAAGACTATATTGATATTGAGGACGCACAAAAGACCTTATCTGAAGTGGGAGACAATATACCTGCTAAAGAAGTTTGGCAGCAACTCGGCCTTTAAAATAAGTGGTTTATTCAATTGAATTTAGACCTAGTGCTTTAAAAAGTTTAAAACGGTTACCAAAACAAGATCTAGTCAAAATTAAAGGCAAGATTGATCAGCTTGCTAATAATTTGCCAAATCCAAATACCACTAAATTAAAAGGTAATAGTGCCTTCCATAGAATTAAATCAGGAGGTTATCGAATCATTTACGAGATTAATGGTGACGAATTAATTGTCTTAATAGTAAAAATCGGACACAGAAAAGACATTTACAAACGTCTTTAGTATCATTCTTAAAATTTCCGAAATTTTTAAACCTTTCGTCATAGGCCTTGCCTATGACGATTAAAAGCATCAATTTTCAGTTAAAAACGAGCATTTTTAAGTTTTAAAACGGGATTTCAGGTGTTTTTAAGCTAGGAAAAGCCGTCTTTTATAGCAGAACTTATCCATTTGCGTTATTTTCAAAATTTTTAAACCGATTTTTTAAGGATTTTGTCCACACCTTCAAATAAAACCCCAATTGGAATATCCTAAATTTTAGCAATGGTCGCTAAATGTTCAATATTAAATTATCACAATGTTGAATTTATCAACCCTTAAAAAGCGCCAACACCAGCAATACCTTGAGCGCCAACATTTAAAGTTTTGTCTAAATCATTAAGGGTCATGCCACCTAAAAAATACACGGGAATATTGAGTTGCTCCACTACTTCTTTGGCTTTATTCCAGCCAATTGGCGCTGTATTTGGATGTGTTTGCGTTGCTTGTACGGGAGAGATGAGCACAAAATCTACTCCTAAGGATTGAGCTTTTAACGCTTCATTTAGATCATGGGTTGAAGCACCGAGTATCTGCTCCGCCTCACAGGGCCTTTCTTTTAAGTTGAGCATTTCATTGGCGGTGAGATGCCATCCATCACAATAGTCTTCCTTGAAAGTTTTATTTGGGATATTCAATAATAACTTGACGTTAACTTGATGACATTTGTTGTAAAGTTGTTGAATAAAGTCGCTATTTAGTTTAACTTTGCTACGAAGTTGTATAAGACTAATGTCTTGTTTAAGTTTTTCGTCAAATTTTTTCATCCATGTATTACTTTGATGCTCACTCGATGGCGTGATCCAGTATTTGTTAGGCAATATGACTGAATTGATAAAATCTTTCATGGTTGGCAATAAGTTAAAGTGAGTCAAATGCTCAATACCACTCCAAGTGATTTCTTGACCTTCAACCCCAATGGGTGAGTTTTGGTATTGATTAATATTGTAAATACTTAATTTTATCACTCTATCGGGGTATTGATAAGTCAGGGTTTGGTGACGCGATAAATCAGTCACAACAACGCCAAGTTCCTCGTGTAACTCCCTGATAATAGCCTCTTGATCAGATTCTTGTGGCTCAACTTTACCGCCAGGAAGCTCCCAAAATCCACCCATAAATTGGTGATCCTGGCGTTTGGCAATGAGTATTTCATTGGCAGGATTTCGCAATACACCGACGACGGCCTTGATTGTCTTCATTTGTTCAGCTAATGGTAAAATAAGCCTTATTTTAATTTGTAAGTCTTTTGAACATAGAACAAAAAATTCAATTACTCAAGCCTCATGCGCATTTACTCTCTGGTAATTTGATGGGCATTGAGAAAGAGGGTCTGCGCGTTTCTAAGAAAGGCGGCCTATCACAAGCGCCACATCCTAGCGCGTTGGGCTGCGCGCTAACCCACCCTAATATCACCACAGATTTTTCCGAATCTTTGTTAGAGCTAGTGACCCCACCTTTATCCAGTGCCAAGTCTGTTTTGGATTTTCTGAAAGATACACAGCATTATCTATATTGTCGACTACCCAAGGATCAGAGTTTTTGGCCAGCCAGTATGCCTTGTGTTATGCGTGGCAAAACCTACATTCCTATTGCCCAGTATGGATCTAGTAATCGTGGCAAGATGAAAACAGTTTATCGTCAAGGCTTGGCAAATCGTTATGGAAGTGTGATGCAGGTTATTGCAGGTATTCATTTTAACTATTCATTTTCTGAAAAATTTATTGAAAAGTTTTGTGCGGTATCTATCAATGATCATAATAAAGATGAAGCTTATATGGCATTGACCCGAAATTTGGTGCGCTATGGGTGGATTGTGCCTTACTTATTCGGCACTTCACCTGCTGTTTGCAAATCATTTTTAAAAGGCTATCGTCAACATTCTTTGGTTGAATTTAACGATTCAACTTTATATGAGCCTTACGCCACTTCTTTGCGCATGGGCGATATCGGTTATCAAAATTTGCGTGAAGATGAGGCAGGTGTAAAGGCCAACTACAACTCATTAAGTCATTATATTCATTCGCTTAAATCGGGAATGGCCACGACATGCAATGCGCATGAAAAGCTTGGCGTTAAGGTAGACGGAGAGTATCAGCAACTTAATACTAATATCTTACAGATTGAAAATGAATATTACGCCTCTGTTCGACCTAAGCCTTTGGTGGAGTCTGGAAAGAAGCCACTCGATAGTTTGAGAGATAAAGGCATTGCTTATGTTGAATTAAGGTCGTTAGATATTAATTCTTCTTTGCCATTAGGAATTGACGAGCAACAGATTCACTTTTTAGAAGTATTTTTACTATTTTGTTTATTAAAAGACTCTCCTGCTATTTCTACTCGAGAACAATTTGAAATTGATAATAACGACAAGTTAGTTGCACACGAAGGTCGCAGGCCAAATTTGAAAATTAAGTGCCGATCTAAAGAGGTATCAATTGCTGAGCTTGGCGCTCAAATAGCCACAGACTTAGCATCATGTGCCACTCTGTTTGGCGCGACATATGTGCAAGAAGTAGAAGTGATTGCCCAGCGCTTTAATAATCCAGATCTAACACCATCTGCGCAAGTGTTAAGCAGTATGAAAAAGCAAGGCCAAGGATTTTTTGACCATATCAATATGTATGCGAAGCAATATCGACAAGATTTTTTATTGCATGATATTAACCAGGCACATTTTGATTATTTAGACGCTCAGGCGCAAGCATCTTGTAAACAGCAGCGTGAGATTGAAGAGTCTGATACTATAAGCTTCGATCAATATCTAACACAATACTTTAACCAGGTTTAAACATGAGTAGTAGCGAATCAACCATTTGTGCGCTGGCCAGTAGTATTGGTAAAGGCGGTATTGGTGTTGTGCGTGTTTCTGGCCCATTGAGTCAAACGATTGCTCAAAAGATGCTGGGCTTTGTACCCAAGCCTCGTTATGCTTATTATGGGTCATTTTTTGATAATAATCATACGGAAGTTGACAAAGGTATTGCGCTATTCTTCCCAGGGCCAAACTCTTTTACGGGCGAAGATGTGCTCGAATTTCAAGGCCATGGCGGCATGAGTGTTATGCGTTCTTTAATAGAGTCCTCGATTGCTTTGGGTGCCAAACCAGCTGAGCCGGGTGAATTTTCGAAGCGTGCTTTTTTGAATGGCAAAATGGACCTGGTACAAGCTGAAGCGGTAGCAGATATTATTGAAGCTAATTCTGAGCAGGCTTCGCGCTCCGCACTAAGATCTTTGTCCGGTGTGTTTTCAAAACAAGTTAACGCGCTAACTCGCTCTATTATCGAATTACGTGTCTTTGTAGAAGCAACGATTGATTTTTCAGACGAAGAGATTGATTTTTTACAATCTGAACAAGTTAAAGAAAAAACACAGAACATTCAAGAAGAAATCCAAAAAATTCTTCATTCTGCTACACAGGGTGCTATCTTGCGTGAGGGTTTAAATGTGGCTATTGCTGGCAAACCCAATGCTGGAAAATCATCTTTATTAAACGCATTAACTCAACGCTCTAGCGCCATTGTGACAGATATTGCTGGCACGACAAGAGACGTGCTGCGCGAGACCATACATATTAACGGTATGCCACTTAATATTATTGATACCGCAGGATTACATGAAAGCCAGGATGTAGTTGAAAAGGAAGGAATTAGGAGGGCGATTGACGCAATTGCTAAAGCAGATGTAGTGTTAATGATGTATGACGCTCAGGACCAAGCCCCTGATTTCTCCGTATTGCCTGAAACTGTTGATCCTAAAAAATTATTAATCATTAAGAATAAAATTGATCTCACGGGTGAGAAAGTTGAACGAACTGTTGAAAATAATAAAACACAACTATCTATTTGTGCAAAAGATATTAAAGGAGTCGACTTGTTAAAACAAGAACTGGCGGATAGAGCCGGACTTGATAGTGGCGCAGAAGGGGTGGTATTGGCACGTAAGCGCCATATCATTGCTCTTGAAGAATCACTAGAATCTATTAGTAATGCTTTAATGCAGCTCGATGGCGGCGCCATTGAGTTAATGGCAGAAGATCTTCGCCATGCTGGGCATGCCATGGGCAGTATTACTGGCGAGTTTTCTTCAGATGATCTGTTGGGCGAAATTTTCTCTTCTTTTTGTATTGGTAAATGATGAAGATTCAATATAAATTTTATCTATATTTTTTAGTAACAGTCTTACTTTCGCCGTTCCTGTTTACTGAGATTTCCTTAGTATACAAAACTCAAAATATTATTGACGCCCTCTTAGTCGTTTTGATTTTGCTGATTTATTTTGGTTTATATCTTTCGATTCGCAAAGATTTTCTTTTGCCCTTTGCTAATTTACAAAAATGGGTGACAGGCTTTAAATCTAACCAAAATATACGCCTAGATGAGGCTCACGATACAACGTTCCAGCCTGTGGCAAAAGCTATTAACCATCTAATTGATGAAAATCAGCAGATTTATGATGATATGGAAGGTGTTCTTAAAAAACAAATTCAGCGTCTTAGTCAAAAAACAGCCTCACTGGAAACGCTTTATAGCGTGTCATCAAAGCTTAATCAATTACATTCCACTGATGAATTATTTGAATATTTCTTAGGTATGTTTGTGAGCATGACAGGTGCCAGTTCAGGTGCTGCTAGAAGTTTGACAGATGATGGAGAGTTATATCTAGTCTCTCAACTAGGTGTTATTGACAAAGAAGGTCAAGAGCTTCAGGTTTTGAGTAGTGATTGTTTTTGTGGTGAAGTAGCAATGGCTAAGCAATCGGGCGTGCAGTTTAGTGTACATTCTTGCGCCAAATGTGTAGGTAGACAATCTAAAAAAGTGGCTGATGTCGGTACTATCTTTATCCCACTGCGTCATCACGGAAAAACCTTAGGCATATTTAACTTGTTTTTTGATAGTGAACCTTCGCTTGCTTTTGATGAAAGAGCATTATTAGAATCGATTGCTGAAAATATCGCAATCGCATTAGATAAGTCGATTTTAAATGAGCAAACTAAGCGTATGGAGCTTTCACAAGAGCGCTTATTTTTATCGCAAGAAATTCATGATTCCCTAGCACAAACCATTTACAGTCTTAAATTACAAGTCAGTGTATTGGGGAATTCATTAAAACAGGCTGAGCAGATAGATGCTTATCATCAAGTCGAAGCTTTACAAACACACATTAACCAGGCTAATCAAGAACTGCGAGAGCTAATGTGCAACTTCCGCGTTCCATTAGATCCGAAGGGCATTGAGGTTTCATTGGAAAATCTGGTGAATCACTTTAAATCTGATGAGGGTATTGCGACTTTTTTACAAGTTAAAGGAAAGATAAGGGTTGATCCCGAGGTTGAGATGCAAATTATGCGGATAACCCAGGAAGCCTTAAGTAATATACGTAAACATGCCAGTGCGCGTAATGTTAGGATTTTACTCACAGCAAAACCACACTGCCAGCTACTCATCGAGGATGATGGTATTGGCTTTGTAAAAGACCAGGGTCTTGGTGAAATAATGGGGAATAATATTGGTATGAATATTATGAAAGAGCGTGCTGAGCGAATTGGTGCTGAGATTGAGATTGAATCTGAGGTAGACGAAGGCACTCGTATTATTATTAATTTCGCTAAATAAAAGAATATGAATATATATATTATTGATGATCACACACTTTTCAGAAATGGCTTAATCGCCTTATTGGAATCAAAAAATATTTCAGCCAGCGCTGCTTCATCACCTGAACAAGGTCTAGAAGAGCTCGCATCATTAGAAGTTGATATTATTCTTCTCGATTTAAGGATGCCACAAATGTCAGGTGTAGAGGTTTTACAGATTCTAAAAGCACGCAAGACGATAGCGCCAGTTGTTATGTTAACAACAAGCACAGAAGAAAAGGATTTACGTGATTGTCTTAAATACGGAGCTCAAGGTTACCTACTTAAAGATATGGATCCTGATGAGTTAGTTGATGCGCTGGATGAAGTATTAAAAGGTTCAATCATCGTAGCACAAGACATGACTCATATCTTAGCCAAGGTTTTACGCAATGAATTAACTGATAGCGAGCCATTGTTTGAAGTCTTGACTAATCGTGAGAAAGAAGTGGCATGCCAAGTGTCAATAGGATATAGTAATAAAGTAATCGCTAGAGAGTTAGGAATTTCAGATGGAACAGTCAAACTACATGTCAAGTCAATATTGAAAAAACTATCCTTATCCTCTCGAGTAGAAGTCGCAGTCATGGTGACTGAAAAAGGCTGTTGCAAATAGGTATTAGGTAATGGATCAATATCAACAGCTAGTTGAATCAGCATTAAAAACAGTGGATGAAATCTTTCCTTGGGATCTAGAAGAAGAGATTAAAGTCGCATCAGGACTAATTCTATTAGATATAAGAGAAGCTCATGAGTTTGAGATGATGCATATTAGAAACTCACTACATATTCCTAGAGGAGTACTCGAAGGAGCATGCGTGTGGAATTATGACGACACCGTGCCGGAACTAGCCAAAGCAAGAGATCAAAATATCGTCATAATTTGCCGATCAGGCAATAGAAGTGCCCTAGCAGCGCAGACAATGAAACAGATGGGATTTAAAAATGTGCGATCATTAAAGATGGGTATTAAAGGTTGGAATGATAATGACATTGAAATGATCAATGATAAACAAGATATTATTGATATTGATGAAGCAGATAAATGGCTTAACAAAGCGGTTTCAAAGGAAAAATTAAACCCTAAAGGCTTAATTTAAAAAATAATCAAAATAACGCTTGACCAGTGAAAAAATCTTAGTATAATTCTGCGCTTTCACTGCACGAAAAAAGTAAAAAGTTTTTTGCAAAAGAAAGTTGAAAATAAGTGTTGACATGTAGATTTAACGCTGTATAATTTCCATCTTTCACTGCATAACAAATACATTTTTTGCAGTAGCTCTTTAAAAATATATCAAATAACTTGTGTGGGCACTCGTACATTAAATTGTGCAAGTGCACATTAAAAAACTAAAGCAATCAAGCTTTTAAAAAAACTGAACGCAAAGCGCACTTATTTATAAGTGTAGCCAAGCTTCAAAATAGTTAGAATTAAACTGAAGAGTTTGATCCTGGCTCAGATTGAACGCTGGCGGTATGCTTAACACATGCAAGTCGAACGGAAACGATGTTAGCTTGCTAACAGGCGTCGAGTGGCGGACGGGTGAGTAACGCGTAGGAATCTACCAAATAGCGGGGGATAGCCCGGAGAAATCCGGATTAATACCGCATAATCTCTACGGAGTAAAGGGGGCCTCTATTTATAAGCTTTCACTATTTGATGAGCCTGCGTAAGATTAGCTTGTTGGTGAGGTAAAAGCTCACCAAGGCGACGATCTTTAGCTGGTCTGAGAGGATGATCAGCCACACTGGGACTGAGACACGGCCCAGACTCCTACGGGAGGCAGCAGTGGGGAATATTGGACAATGGGCGCAAGCCTGATCCAGCAATACCGCGTGTGTGAAGAAGGCCTGAGGGTTGTAAAGCACTTTCAATTGTGAAGAAAAGCTAAAGACTAATACTCTTTAGCCTTGACGTTAACTTTAGAAGAAGCACCGGCTAACTCCGTGCCAGCAGCCGCGGTAATACGGAGGGTGCAAGCGTTAATCGGAATTACTGGGCGTAAAGCGTGCGTAGGTGGTTTGTTAAGTCAGATGTGAAAGCCCCGGGCTCAACCTGGGAACTGCATTTGAAACTGACTAACTAGAGTATAGGAGAGGAAAGTGGAATTTCTGGTGTAGCGGTGAAATGCGTAGATATCAGAAGGAACATCAATGGCGAAGGCAGCTTTCTGGACTAATACTGACACTGAGGTACGAAAGCGTGGGTAGCAAACAGGATTAGATACCCTGGTAGTCCACGCCGTAAACGATGACAACTAGCCGTTGGGAGGGTTTACCTCTTAGTGGCGAAGCTAACGCGTTAAGTTGTCCGCCTGGGGAGTACGGCCGCAAGGTTAAAACTCAAAGGAATTGACGGGGACCCGCACAAGCGGTGGAGCATGTGGTTTAATTCGATGCAACGCGAAGAACCTTACCTGGTCTTGACATACACGGAACTTTCCAGAGATGGATTGGTGCCTTCGGGAACCGTGATACAGGTGCTGCATGGCTGTCGTCAGCTCGTGTCGTGAGATGTTGGGTTAAGTCCCGTAACGAGCGCAACCCCTATCCTTATTTGCCAGCACGTCATGGTGGGAACTATAAGGAGACTGCCGGTGATAAACCGGAGGAAGGCGGGGACGACGTCAAGTCATCATGGCCCTTACGACCAGGGCTACACACGTGCTACAATGGGAAGGACAAAGGGTTGCTAAGCCGCGAGGTGGTGCTAATCTCATAAACCTTTTCGTAGTCCGGATCGGAGTCTGCAACTCGACTCCGTGAAGTCGGAATCGCTAGTAATCGTGGATCAGAATGCCACGGTGAATACGTTCCCGGGTCTTGTACACACCGCCCGTCATACCATGGGAGTGGGTTGCACCAGAAGTAGCTAGTCTAACTGTTTACAGGGGACGGTTACCACGGTGTGATTCATGACTGGGGTAAAGTCGTAACAAGGTAACCCTAGCGGAAGCTGGGGTTGGATCACCTCCTTAAGAAAAGTATGAGTGTCCACAACAAGTTATTTGATAAAATTTAAAGAATATAGACTAAGTGACCCCTATAGACAATTTTTTTGTTTTTACGGGTCTGTAGCTCAGTTGGTTAGAGCGCACCCCTGATAAGGGTGAGGTCGGTGGTTCAAATCCACCCAGACCCACCATTTTATGATATTATCATAATCTATTGGGGCCATAGCTCAGCTGGGAGAGCGCTTGCCTTGCACGCAAGAGGTCGGGAGTTCGATCCTCCCTGGCTCCACCACTTAATCTAAAGTTTAAAAACTTAAACAAGTTAACGTTATTGTTACTTTGTTTAAGTTTTTATACCAAGCTTTCGAGCTTGGAGCTCTTTAACAATTTAATACATGAAGTAAAGTTTGTAAATATACAATATAACAACGCGATGACTGTTGTGATGACAGTTATCATTGGTGTATTGCATTGACACAACAATTTCAAAAAATATGGATTCTCAATGAGAGATTTATTTCTCTCATTGAATAATAAAAAATAGAATTCACCGATTGTAATTTATTACAATTTGTGACTTCTTGGTGAATAAGAATCATGTAACTCAGATACTTTGGGGTTATATGGTCAAGTGAATAAGTGCATACGACGGATGCCTTGGCATTAGAAGGCGATGAAGGACGTGATAATCTGCGATAAGCTTCGGTTAGCTGATAAATAAGCTTTAACCCGGAGATCTCCGAATGGGAAAACCCAATGGTCATCAGACCATTATCTTTGACTGAATACATAGGTCACTGAAGCTAACCTAGGGAACTGAAACATCTAAGTACCTAGAGGAAAAGAAATCAACCGAGATTCCCTTAGTAGCGGCGAGCGAACGGGGACCAGCCCTTAAGCATATTTTAAATTACTAGAATGTTCTGGAAAGTTCAACGATACAGGGTGATAGTCCCGTATAGGAAAATTTAATTTATGTGAAATCGAGTAAGGCGGCGCACGTGAAACGCTGTTTGAATATGGGGGGACCACCCTCCAAGGCTAAATACTCTCTAATGACCGATAGTGAACAAGTACCGTGAGGGAAAGGCGAAAAGAACCCCGGGAGGGGAGTGAAATAGAACCTGAAATCGTATGCATACAAGCAGTAGGAGCGGATTTATTCCGTGACTGCGTACCTTTTGTATAATGGGTCAGCGACTTACTTCTCAGTTGCAAGGTTAACCAATAGGGGAGCCGTAGGGAAACCGAGTCTTAAATGGGCGATTAGTAGCTGGGAGTAGACCCGAAACCGGGTGATCTATCCATGGCCAGGGTGAAGGTTAGGTAAAACTAACTGGAGGCCCGAACCCACTTATGTTGAAAAATGAGGGGATGAGCTGTGGATAGGGGTGAAAGGCCAAACAAACCCGGAGATAGCTGGTTCTCTCCGAAATCTATTTAGGTAGAGCCTCATGTATTACTTCAGGGGGTAGAGCACTGTTATGGCTAGCGGGACGTCAAGTCTTAGTAAACCATTGCAAACTCCGAATACCTGAAAGTATGAGCATGGGAGACACACTGCGGGTGCTAACGTCCGTGGTGGAAAGGGAAACAACCCAGACCATCAGCTAAGGTCCCAAAATTGTAGTTAAGTGGGAAACGATGTGAAAAGGCCCAGACAGCCAGGAGGTTGGCTTAGAAGCAGCCATTCCTTTAAAGAGTGCGTAATAGCTCACTGGTCGAGTCGGTTTGCGCGGAAGATTTAACGGGGCTAAAACTACATACCGAAGCTATGGATCGCAATTTATTGCGATGGTAGGAGAGCGTTCTGTAAGCCGTTGAAGGTGTCCTGTGAGGGATGCTGGAGGTATCAGAAGTGCGAATGCTGACATGAGTAACGATAAAGGGGGTGAAAAACCCCCTCGCCAGAAGTCCAAGGTTTCCTACGCAACGTTAATCGGCGTAGGGTTAGTCGGCCCCTAAGGCGAGGCAGAAATGCGTAGTCGATGGGAAACAGGTTAATATTCCTGTACTTCATATAACTGCGATGGGAAGACGGAGAAGGTTAGCTCAGCAAGGCGATGGTTGTCCTTGTTCAAGCGTGTAGAAATGGTTCTTAGGAAAATCCGGGAACCTCTATTTCAAGGCGTGATAACGAGCCCTCTTTTGGGCGAAGTGAGTGATACCATGCTTCCAGGAAAATCCTCTAAGCTATAGGTTATATGAAACCGTACCCCAAACCGACACAGGTGGACGAGATGAGAATTCTAAGGCGCTTGAGAGAACTCGGGTAAAGGAACTAGGCAAAATGACACCGTAACTTCGGGAGAAGGTGTGCTCTTTGTAGGTGTAGTCACTAGCTGATGAAGCCGAAAAGAGTTGAAGATACCAGGTGGCTCCGACTGTTTATTAAAAACACAGCACTCTGCAAACACGTAAGTGGACGTATAGGGTGTGACGCCTGCCCGGTGCTTGAAGGTTAATTGATGAGGTTAGGATTCGTCCGAAGCTTTTGATCGAAGCCCAAGTAAACGGCGGCCGTAACTATAACGGTCCTAAGGTAGCGAAATTCCTTGTCGGGTAAGTTCCGACCTGCACGAATGGCGTAACGAGGGCCACACTGTCTCTACCCGAGACTCAGTGAAATTGAAATTGCTGTTAAGATGCAGTATACCCGCGGCCAGACGGAAAGACCCCGTGCACCTTTACTACAGCTTTGCATTGAACTCTGATTCTACTTGTGTAGGATAGGTGGGAGGCTTTGAAGCTTTAACGCTAGTTAGAGTGGAGCCAACCTTGAAATACCACCCTGGTATAGTTGGGGTTCTAACCTTGGTCCATTATCTGGATCGGGGACAATGCATGGTGGGTAGTTTGACTGGGGCGGTCTCCTCCTAAAGAGTAACGGAGGAGCGCAAAGGTACCCTCAGCACGGTCGGACATCGTGCAATGAGCGCAAAGGTAAAAGGGTGCTTGACTGCGAGACTGACACGTCGAGCAGGTAGGAAACTAGGTCTTAGTGATCCGGTGGTTCTGAGTGGAAGGACCATCGCTCAACGGATAAAAGGTACGCCGGGGATAACAGGCTGATACCGCCCAAGAGTTCACATCGACGGCGGTGTTTGGCACCTCGATGTCGGCTCATCACATCCTGGGGCTGAAGCAGGTCCCAAGGGTATGGCTGTTCGCCATTTAAAGTGGTACGCGAGCTGGGTTTAGAACGTCGTGAGACAGTTCGGTCCCTATCTACCGTGGGCGTTGGAGACTTGAGGGAAGCTGTTCTTAGTACGAGAGGACCGGAATGGACACACCTCTGGTGTTTCGGTTGTGACGCCAGTCGCATTGCCGAGTAGCTATGTGTGGAAAGGATAACCGCTGAAAGCATCTAAGCGGGAAGCCCCTCCCAAGATGAGGTCTCCCTGACAGTTTAACTGTCCTAAAGATCCCTCGGAGACTACGAGGTTGATAGGCACGGTGTGGAAGTGTAGCGATACATGAAGCTAACGTGTACTAATTGATCGTGAGGCTTGACCATATAACACCCAAATTATTTGGATATTAATTTATTCAATCTATAGTTTTTGTGTTGATGTGTCATGCAATACACTGAGTAAGTGTACAAACTTTATAAATGTATTTAATTGTTATATCTCAGATTAATTTATTAATCAAGATATAGAAACTTTTTAATTAGCAACAGCTGTATTTAATACAGTATTGCAACCAGTTTGCTTAGTGACAATAGCAAGTGTGACCCACCTGATCCCATTCCGAACTCAGAAGTGAAACCACTTAGCGCCGATGGTAGTGTGGGGTCTCCCCATGTGAGAGTAGGACATTGCTAGGCTTTAATTCTAAAAACCCCCAGTTATCGTATGATGCCGGGGGTTTTTTTTGGATTTTTTTACACTTAATCTTTAATATAGGATATAACTGACAAAATTTCAAAAAATATGAGGAGAGTAATAAGATGATAAATAAATTCTTTGATATTGCCAATCGCGGCAGTACAATTAAAACCGAGATTATTGCCGGTATTACAACTTTTTTAACCATGTCATACATCATTGTATTAAACCCCGATGTGTTAAGCATGGCAGGCATGGATAAAGGTGCTGTCTTTACGGCAACCATTATCGCCGCTATTGTTGGTTCATTAATCATGGGACTGTATGCCAACTACCCTGTTGTGCTTGCTCCAGGTGTTGGTTTGAGTGCATTTTTTACTTTTGGCGTTGTAATGGGTATGGGTTATAATTGGGAAATTGCACTAGGTGCAGTATTTTTCTCAGGAATAATTTTTTTACTTATTAGTATCTTTAAATTACGTCAATGGGTGGTTGAAAGTATTCCAATGACCTTACGCTACGCTATTGCAGCAGGAATTGGTTTTTTCTTAGCGTTAATCGCTCTTAAAAACTCAGGATTAGTAGTTGATCACCCGGCTACTTTTGTCACCCTAGGTGATGTTACTAGACCCGAATCTTTACTAACCTTGTTTGGGTTGTTAATGATTGCCATTCTTGCTTACAGAAAAATTATTGGCGCGGTAATGATTACTATTATTGCTATTACAGTTATTGCTTTAATGATGGGTATGATTGAATTCTCAGGCTTTATCTCAATGCCACCATCACTTGAGCCAACTTACATGAAGCTTGATATTGCTGGTGCATTTGATATTGCTATGATTGGTGTTATTTTCGCCTTCTTATTTGTCGATCTTTTTGACACATCTGGTACTTTAATTGCTGTTGCACATCAGGGTAATATGCTTGATAAAGATGGTAATTTACCTAATATGAAAAAAGCCATGACTGCAGATAGTGTCGCGACAATCGTTGGTGCTAGTTTGGGTACTTCTACTACAACTAGCTTTATCGAATCTGGATCAGGAATTAGTGCTGGTGGTCGAACTGGCTTAACTGCAGTCGTTGCAGCGGGTTTATTTTTTGTGGCCTTGTTCTTTGCACCACTAGTTTCTATTGTGCCTTCATACGCTACTGCTCCAGCCCTATTGTTTGTTGCGGTGTTAATGTCTGCTGGCTTAGCTAAGGTTGACTGGTCTGACTTAACAGAAGCTGTTCCAGTTCTTATAACTGTCTTAATGATGCCATTTACTTTTTCAATTGTTCAAGGTATCGCTTTTGGTTTTATTAGTTATGTGGTGATGAAATTATTCACTGGTAAGGCGTCTTCTTTAAGTTCAGGTATGTATGTTGTTAGCGCCTTGTTCATCGCAAAGTTTGTATTTTTATAGAAATGACGGTAGACAAAACTTATATATCGGCGGATGACTTATTACTAGATTCTTTTAGACTCGGAGTTGCTATTCATAATAGTGGCTTTAAACCCGATTTTATTGTCGGTGTGTGGCGTGGTGGAACACCGGTAGGTATTGCTATTCAAGAGATCCTGGCTTATCTTGGTAATGACACAGATCATATCGCCATTCGAACCTCTTCTTATGACGGTATTGACGACCAACGTGATCAGGTTCAAGTCCATGGTTTGGGCTATCTGATTCGTAATATCAATGCCAAAGATAAACTTCTATTGGTTGACGATGTGTTTGATTCTGGATGTAGTATTCAAGCTATTATTGATACATTGCACACCAAGTCTCGCAAAAATACGCCAACAGATATTCGGATTGCCGTTCCTTGGTACAAGCCAGACAACAACAAAACTAATTTTGAGCCTGAATACTATTTGCATAAAACTGATGATTGGCTAATCTTTCCTCACGAGATGGATGGCCTTAGTAAAGAGGAGATTTTTGCCAACAAGCCAGGACTCAAGAGCATTTTAGCTAAAGTGAGTTAAATGATTGTTAGTTGGCATTTAACGCTTAAAATCTTAGTTTAAAAATTTCAGAAATATTGAAAACGAAGGTTTAAATGGTTAAAAATACCCACTTTTTCGTCAAAAATAAGGTTTTAAGGCTATATTTTGATGATTTTCTGCTTTTTATTGGCTATAAGGATAAAATTTTAGAAATTTTACGAATCAGTTAATTTTTAATCTACCCATGCTTATTAACCCAATTAATAAAGTCTGGCGCACTCAGTGCACCAGATACACGGTCAATTTCTCGGCCATTTTTAAACATCACTAATGTTGGGATTGAGCGAATATTATATTTGGCAGAGATATCTCGCTCAGCTTCTGTTTCAATTTTTATAAAACGCGCCCTAGGTTCTAATTGACTAGCAGCTTGTTTAAAAGTGGGAGCAAACTGCTGACACGGACCACACCAGGTTGCCCAAAAATCTACAACCAAAAGCTCATCCGTTTTATCAATAGCGCGCGTTAGTTGAGCACCGTTCATTGAAATAGGCTCACCGTTGTAAAGCGGTTTACTACATTTTCCACAGTTTGGATTGTTGTTAAGCTTATCTGTTGGTAATTTGTTGAGACCGCCACAACTTGTGCACATGGTAATCATAAATAACTCCTAATTTTTTATTTCGATAAGCAGTATCTAAGGGCGTTTAGGGGTGATTACAAGCTAAACGATGTTATCACTTGAGGATTCGTTCTTATAAGTAATGTCTTGTCGAGTGGATGGGCGCTTAGAGCGCGGTATTTTATTTTTCTTTTTAATGACTTTTTCTTCTTTTGATATAATCTGTTCTACCGATACAAGATCATTCACACTCTTTTCGATAGATTTAAAGGCTTTAGGCGCTTGAATTTCGACCATTTGCTGAATGATCCATTTTTCATCGACCTCGGTCATGGCATGTTGAATTTTCTCACCAAAGTAGCGCATAAATAAGTAATTTGGCTCACCATCTTTAAATTCATAATCACTATAATCTTTAGAGCGAGCATTATAGGTTTTAATAAATTCATTCCAATGATCACCCGGACCAATGCGCTCACCTTTGTTTTCATGATAATAATCAGCTGATTGTTTGGCAAGCGCAATCACTAATTCTTGGCGTTTTTTGGCATCAAGAATGTTAAATGATAGTCGGTCGACACATTGAATTAAATAGCACAAGTATTCTTGAATTACATTAAACACCTGTTCTTTTTCAATCACATAAGCTTCATTAATTAAATCTTCTAAATGATTTTTAGTAATGCGCCAGGCGTTAAAAGCTAAAGCGCCAGCGATATCATCAATGGTTTTTACTTGGGTTTTGTGCCAGGTACTTTTAACTCTCATTCAGCTGCATAATTAATTCTTAATAAGAGGATTTTAACAAGCAATGTGAGAGCAATTACTTGTAATTACAAAGGGAAATTATTCGCAGGTGTAGTTTTTGAATGCGCCTAAATCATGCACTTCTGTAAAGCCCATTTGAGTTAGATAATTTTTAGCCGTTGCAGAGCGTGCACCACTTAAACAATACAAAATTATCGCTTTATTTTTGTCAATAATATTGGCCGCATTCATGATGCCCTGAAGCGGTAAACTGATAGCATTAGGCAGCGCGCCACGAGAAAATTCTGCTGTTGTGCGAACGTCTACAAGCTGCGCCCCATTAGCCAATAGTTTGCATGCATCAGCAGATGAAAATGAGTTAAACATAGTATAATTTCCCGAATGAGTTTTATTTGAAATCTTTGGGTTGACAAGGGCTTCAAATCAATATAAGGAAACTATTATATACCAATGCTAAGTATAAAGCAACTAAGAAATGACATAGAGTCAGTCGCCAAAGCGCTTAGTAGGCGCAATTTTTCTTTTGATATCAAAGAGTTAACTGATTTAGAAAATAGAAGAAAAAGAAATCAGGTTAAAACTCAAGAGCTGCAAAATTTACGTAATACGCAGTCTAAGTCTATTGGTAAAGCCAAAGCAGCCGGTGAGGATATAAAGCCTTTACTAGAAGCGGTGACCAATTTAGGTGACGAGCTTGAGAGTGCGAAGTCTGAATTGCAAGAAATTCAAACCAAAATTGACGATATCGCCTTATCTATGCCAAACATCCCCCATGAATCGGTGCCTAATGGTGATTGTGAAGATGACAATGTTGAGGTGTCAAAATGGGGTGAGCCAGGTATTTATGACTTTGAAGTTAAAGATCATGTTGATTTGGGTGAAATGCATGGCCTTGATTTTGAGACTGCAGCTAAAATTGCAGGCGCTAGATTCTCGGTCATGACAGGCAAGATGGCCCGTCTTCATCGTGCATTAACTCAGTTTATGCTGGATCAGCATAGTGAAAAAAATGGCTACATCGAGGCTTATGTGCCATACTTGGTTAATAGTGAATCTTTAACGGGAACAGGTCAATTGCCTAAATTTGAGGCTGATCTTTTCAAGACGCACCTACACGGAGAAGAGGGTGAAGCTAAAACACTTTACCTGACACCAACGGGTGAGGTTCCAATTACCAATATGATGCGTGACACTATTGTCAATGAAAAAGATTTACCGCTTAAGTTTGTTGGTCATACACCAAGTTTTAGATCTGAAGCGGGTGCTTATGGGCGTGACACACGTGGCCTGATTCGACAGCATCAATTTGAAAAAGTAGAGCTTGTACAGGTGGTTAAAGCGCAAGATTCTTATGCAGCTTTAGAAGTATTAACATCTCATGCTGAAGGTATTTTGCAAGCGTTAGAATTGCCTTATCGAAAGGTAAATTTATGCACAGGCGATCTTGGATTTTCTGCTGCTAAAACGTACGATTTAGAAGTTTGGCTTCCGGGCCAAGACACGTATAGAGAAATCTCTTCTTGCTCGTGTTTTGAAGATTTTCAGGCACGTCGTTTACAGCTAAGATATAAAAATAAAGAAACTAATAAGCCAGAACTATTACACACACTAAATGGTTCTGGTCTTGCTGTAGGCCGAACCTTGGTTGCAGTATTAGAGAACCATCAGCAAGCTGATGGCAGTATTAAAATTCCAGCCGTGTTGCAAAGCTACATGGGCGGACTAGACGTTATTAATTAATAGGAGAAAAGAAGATGAATTTATTAGACTTAATTATTACCCCTGCATTCGCAGAAGAGGTGGCATCAGGTGTGAGCGATCCAATGGGCGGCTTGCCATTTTTAATTGTGATGTTTGTGCTGATGTATTTTTTACTCATCAGACCTCAGCAGAAACGTGCGAAAGAGCATAAAGTTTTATTAGGCGCCCTTAAAGAGGGTGATGAAGTGGTAACTAATGGTGGTATTGTAGGAAAGGTTACGACAGTTGATGAGTCTTTTGCGACTTTGGAAATTGCCCAGAATGTTGTGGTCAAGGTTCAAAAGCAAGGTATTAATCAAAAGCTACCTAAAGGCAGCACTAAAATTTAATTAACCCGAGTTTTTCATGAATCAATTTTCTGCGCTAAAAAACACTTTAATCGCATTTTTCTTATTGCTATCTGTACTGTATGCGTTACCTAACGTTTTCGGTTCAGACCTTGCCGTGCAGATTTCTGCTGCAGGTGATGCGGCCGTTTCTCAGTCTGATTTGGACAAAGTTAAGGCGACACTCGATAATAAAAATGTGAGTTATAAATCAGTTGAATTGGTGGGGCGTCGAGTCTTGGCAAGGTTCAAGGATAACAAGTCTCAACTAAGTGCCAAAGAAGTCTTGAAAGAAGAAATGGGGCGTGATTATGTTACAGCCCTTAACTTGGCGCCATCTGTTCCAGCATGGTTGTCGAGCTTTGGCGGTAAGGCGATGTCACTTGGCTTGGATCTTCGTGGCGGTGTACATTTTCTTTTAGAGGTGGATATGCAGGCGGTGGCGAATAGCTCGCTTGACAAATCTTACAATGAGTTACGCACATTGCTTAGAAAAGATCGACTTTATAAGAGTATTAATAAAGAAAGAGATGTTGTATTGGTTCACTTTAAAACACCTACATCAAAAGATGCTGGGCTAGATTTGATTGACTCTGAATTAAGTGATCTGGTTGTGCTTGATGTTGCCAATGATGATGAATTAGTGGTTAGTATTGGCATTAGTGAAAGTGCTCTGACTGAAGCAAAAAGCCATGCATTAAAGCAAAATATTACCACGTTAAGAAACCGAGTCAATGAGCTGGGTGTTGCAGAGCCTATTATTCAGCAGCAAGGCTTAGAGCGCATTGTTGTACAACTTCCAGGTGTGCAAGATACGGCTCGTGCAAAAGAGATTCTTGGCGCAGTGGCAACGCTAGAGTTTCGTCTAGTTGACGAGAAGAATGACCCGCAAACTGCCATTCAATCGGGCAGAGCGCCAATCGGATCTAAGCTTTATTATTTTAGAGACGGACGCCCATTATTGTTAAAAACTCGAGTGATTGCAACGGGTGAAAATATTACTGGCGCTGCTTCAGGCGTAGACTCTGAAAACGCAACGCCCATGGTTAATATCACACTAGATAGTGCAGGTGGTCGAGCAATGCTAGATACCACAAAAAGATACTTGCACCATCGTATGGCCGTTGTGTTCATTGAAAACAAGGTTGAAACAGTTTCAGAAAATGGTAAGTTAGTTAAAAAACGCTCTAAAACGCAAGATATTATTAATGCAGCTACCATTCAAGGAACTTTCTCATCCAGGTTCCAAATTACAGGCATTGATAGTGCTCGCGAAGCTAGAAACTTATCGCTTTTACTAAGAGCGGGCTCATTGTCAGCACCTATTGAAATTATCGAAGAGAGAACCATTGGTCCAAGTTTGGGCGCGGACAATATTGCCAAAGGCGTCATTAGTGTTATTGTTGGCTTTATTTTAGTGTTAATATTTATGGCATTTCGTTATCGAGTTTTTGGTTTAGTGGCCAATGTTGCCCTAACACTTAATTTGGTCATGATTGTGGCTGTTTTATCTTTATTACAAGCAACTTTAACCTTGCCAGGTATTGCAGGTATCGTGCTAACAGTGGGTATGGCAGTTGACTCCAACGTACTTATTTTTGAGCGCATTAAAGAAGAGCTTGGTACAAATAGCAATATTCAGAAATCTATTGCTGCAGGCTATGATAAAGCGCTACTAACGATTGCAGATGCGAGCATTACAACGCTGATTGCTTCGCTGGTACTCTTTAGTTTTGGTACCGGCCCTATTAAAGGCTTTGCCATTACTTTGTCTATTGGTATTGTAACTTCTATGTTTACAGCCATTATTGTTTCACGCGCCATTATTAATAAGATTTATGGCGGTAAGAAATTAGAGGAGATCTCGATATGAGCCTAAAAGCTTTAAACGTTCCAAGCATTGATTTTGTTGGAAAAGGTACCTATGCTATTATTTTTTCAGCAATGCTGGTTGTGCTTAGTATTTTTACATTAACCACCAATGGCCTAAAACTAGGTATCGACTTTACAGGTGGAACTTTAATCGAGGTTGGCTACAAACAAGGCGTAGATCTATCTGAAGTTAGAGCGACAATGGCTGAGGCTGGCTTTAATAGGGCTAATATTCAGTACTTTGGTTCTACCAATGAAATATTAATACGTCTTGAACCACAGTCACTTTCAAGTGCTAAGCTGAGTACTAAGATAATTCAATTATTGGGCAGTGATGTAGACATTCGACGCGTTGAATTTGTTGGCCCCAAGGTTGGAGAAGAGTTGACTAATGATGGTGGCTTGGCAATGTTATACGCATTGATAGGTATCTTAATTTATGTAGCATTTCGCTTTGAATATCGTTTTGCACTGGGCTCTATTTCTGCCCTTATTCATGATGTCATTATCACGCTAGGTTTCTTTTCGCTGTTTGAATTTGAATTTGATTTAACCGTATTGGCAGCTGTTCTTGCAGTCATTGGTTATTCACTTAATGATACGATTGTTGTGTTTGACCGAATTCGCGAAAACTTTCTTTCGACTCGCCATGTAGATCCAGCAACTATTATTAATGGCGCGCTTAATCAAACTTTATCTAGAACAATTATGACGTCATTAACGACTTTGTTAGTGTTAATAGCCTTGTTCTTTTTGGGTGGTGAGACTATTCATAGCTTTGCATTGGCATTATTGATTGGCGTACTTATTGGTACTTATTCTTCGATCTATGTTGCTAGCTCTATGATTCTTGCTATGGGCATTACAAAAGAGGATATGCTGCCATCTGAGAAGGAAAAACAAGAGATTGATACTAGGCCTTAGGTTGTTAACTAGTATTCCGTATATTAAAAAGGCCGCAAATTAAGCGGCCTTTTTTATCTGTTTAGTTGGATTGATTTATGCTTTGTATTTTTCGAATACCAAACAAGCATTTGTACCACCAAAGCCAAAACTATTCGACATCACTCGATTAATCGATTGAATGGTAGTTGATCGAACAATAGGAATGCCATCAGCAGCTTCGTCAAGGTTTTCAATATTAACAGATTCAGCCATAAAGCTATTTTGCATCATGAGTAATGAGTAAATAGCTTCGTTAACACCAGCTGCACCTAGTGCATGGCCTGATAAAGATTTGGTTGAGCCAACATTCGGAATATTGTCGCCAAAAACTTCTTTGATAGCGCCAAGTTCTTTCGTGTCACCAACCGGTGTTGAGGTGCCATGTGCATTGATATAATCAATTGGGCCATTAACAGTAGAAATAGCAAGCTCCATACAACGCTTTGCACCTTCGCCTGATGGTGCAACCATGTCAAAACCATCAGAGGTAGCGCCATAACCAGTTAGCTCGGCTAAAATAGTTGCACCACGTGCCTGAGCATGCTCTAATGATTCAAGAACTAATGCACCACCACCACCAGAAATTACAAAACCATCACGATCAGCATCGTAAGCACGTGATGCTTTTTCAGGTGTTTCATTGTATTTGCTTGATAGTGCACCCATAGCATCAAATAACATCGTTAATGACCAGTCTAGCTCTTCACCGCCGCCTGCAAACACAACATCTTGCTTGCCCATTTGAATTTGTTCCATAGCATTACCAATACAGTGGGCAGAAGTAGAACAAGCCGAGCTGATTGAGTAATTAATACCTTTAATTTTGAACATGGTTGACAAACAAGCTGATGTTGTTGAACCCATGGTGCGTGGAACGCGATAAGGCCCAACACGCTTAATGCCTTTCTCTCTTAGAATGTCTGCTGCTTCAACTACATTTTGGTTAGAAGCGCCACCAGATCCCATAATAAGTCCGGTACGTGGGTTTGAAACTTGCTCTTCGGTTAGGCCGGATTGTTTGATAGCTTGATCCAATGCGATGGCATTGTAAATAGCAGCATCTGCCATAAAGCGCATCATTTTTCGATCAATAATCTTACTTGGATCAACTTCAGCAACTTGCCCAGAAACGTTAGACCTTAAACCTAGCTCTGCGTAGGTTTCATCAAACTTAATACCAGATTTTGCAGTTTTTAAAGATTCTAGTACCTCATTGCAATCTGCGCCTAAGCTAGAAACAATACCCATTCCAGTGATGACAACTCTATTCATTAGAATTCACTCGTATCGGTAAATAATCCTACTTTTAGGCCGCTAGCTTCATAGATAACCTTGCCATCAACTTCCATTGTTGCATCGCCAATACCCATGTAAAGCTTACGAGCAATAACACGCTTAAGATTAATGCGGTAGGTAACTTTTTTAGCAGTTGGTAGTACTTGACCGGTAAATTTAATACTACCACCCAATGCGCGTCCACGTCCTGGACCGCCTAACCATCCTAGGTGAAAGCCAATTAACTGCCACATAGCATCTAAACCTAGACAACCAGGCATAACGGGATCATTGTTGAAATGACAACCAAAGAACCATAAGTCAGGATTTACATCAAGCTCAGCAACAATTTCACCTTTACCATGTAATCCGCCTTCATCTGAAATGTGAGTGATTCTGTCAAACATTAGCATAGGCGGCTGTGGCAATTGTGCGTTACCTGGGCCAAATAACTCACCATTACCACATTGAATTAACTCTTCGTATGAATATGAATTTTGCATAGATCTACCTAGTATCATTTTTGATTAAATTATACATCAAAGTCCTTTGTTTATATCAGCTATCAAGTCGTTCACATCTTCAAGTCCAATAGAAAGTCTGACCAATCCTTCAGAAATATTAGTCATTGATTTTTCTTCATCTGTTAGACGCCCATGTGTCGTGCTGAATGGGTGGGTAATGGTGGACTTTGTATCACCAAGATTAGCAGTAATGGAAAAAATCTCTGTGGCATTGATAAGTTTGAATGCCGCCTTGCGACCGCCCTTAACTTCGAATGAAACGATACCACCAAAGCCAGACTGCTGGCTTTTGGCTAACTGATGGTGTGGGTGAGACTCAAGACCTAAGTAATGAGTTTTTTCGATAGATTCTTGCTGCTCCAGCCAAGTTGCTAGTTTCATTGCGTTATCTGAATGCGCTTTCATTCTTAAGCTAAGTGTATCTAAGCCTTTAAGAACAATCCAGGCATTAAATGCACTTAGACTAGGCCCTGTAGCACGAACAAAGCCATGTACCTGTTCCATAATATCTTCAGTGCCTAAAACAGCACCTGCTAAACAACGACCTTGGCCATCAATATATTTAGTGGCAGAGTGAATGACAATATCTGCTCCTAGAGCAATTGGATTTTGCAGGGCTGGTGTTAAAATGCAATTATCAACTGCTAATAAAATATCATGCGCTTTAGAGATTTTACTAAGAGCAGTAATATCAACCACCTGACCCAATGGGTTAGAAGGCGTTTCTAGTAGGAATAATTTTGTTTTGTCGTTAATGGATGATTCCCAGGCGGACAAATCAGACAAATCAACATAGCTTATGTCGATGTTAAATTTAGCCACTATTGAGTTTAGCATGACAGTAGTTGTGCCAAACATATCACGCGAAGCAACGATATGATCACCCGATTTTAAGAGTGCCATTAGAGTGGCGAAAATAGCAGCCATGCCAGAAGAAGTGGCGACGCAGGCTTGTGCACCTTCAAGTGCGGCTAGTTTTCTCTCAAAAGCGCCTACAGTTGGGTTGGTAAAGCGCGCATAAATATTGCCAGGCTCTTCTTTAGAGAAACGTTTAGCTGCTTGCTCAGCTGAATCAAACACAAAACTTGAAGTCATAAATATTGCTTCAGAGTGCTCTTGTTCAGCTGTTGTTTGGTAGCCTTCTCGAATCGCTATAGTGTCGAAATTTAAAGTTTTCATTGAATTTAAAAAATTAACAAAGAGGGTTTATTCTACATCATTGCAGATGAGTTCAGAGCTTTCGTTGGTGTAGTTCTTTTCTTTAACAGAATCTGCTCTCACAGCTTCAATCTCATCTAGGTATTTTTTATTAATATCACCCGTGACATATTTACCATCAAAACAAGAGCAATCAAACTCGGTTATTTCTTTATTACCTTGTTGCACACACCAAATTAGATCATCTAAATCTTGGTAAATTAATCGATCAGCGCCAATGGCTTGACATACCTCCTCAGTGGTTTTATTGTGGGCGATAAATTCTTTTTCACTGGCCATGTCGATACCATAAACATTAGGATAGCGAACAGCAGGTGCAGCTGAAGCAAAGAAGACTTTTTTAGCACCAGCATCTCTGGCCATTTTGACAATTTGCTCACTGGTTGTGCCTCTAACAATAGAGTCATCTACTAGTAGTACATTCTTACCTTTAAACTCAAGCCCAATAGCGCTAAGTTTCTGTCTAACAGATTTTTTGCGTAGTTTTTGTCCGGGCATAATGAAAGTGCGAGCAATGTAGCGATTTTTAATTAACCCTTCTGAATACTTTATACCTAGCTCATTAGCCAATTGTAGAGCTGATACGCGAGAGGTGTCAGGAATGGGGATAACCACATCAATTTTTTCATCACCCCACTCTTTGTGAATTTTGGCTGCTAAACGCTCACCCATTCTAAGTCTGGCTTTGTATACAGAAATATTATCAATAACTGAATCAGGTCTAGCAAAGTAGACAAACTCAAAAATACAAGGCGAATATTTTGGTCGCTCTGCACATTGCTGTACAAATATATTGCCTTTGCGATCAATCACAACCGCTTCACCAGGCCTAACATCTTGAGTTATTTCATAACCAAGAGCAGTTAAAGCAACACTTTCAGAGGCAAGCATATACTTGGTGCCACCTTGGGTTGTGCGCTTTCCAAGAATAAGTGGGCGAATACCATTTGGATCTCTAAAGCCGAAAATACCAAATCCTGGAATAATGCCAATGGTAGCGTAAGCACCACGAACACGCTTATGCACTTGTTTGATCGAAGCAAAAATATCTTGTTCGTTAATATGTTGTTTTTGTTGTTTGGCAAGCTCACTGGCAAATACATTGAGCAAAATTTCAGAATCAGAATTGGTGTTAATATGTCTTCGATCTTGTTCAAATAATTCTTTAGCCAATTCTTTAGTATTGGTTAAGTTGCCATTATGGGCAAAGGCAATACCATAAGGAGAGTTAACATAAAAAGGTTGTGCTTCTGCGCCACTTGAGCTACCTGCTGTTGGGTAGCGTACATGACCAATACCCATGTCTCCCAGTAAAGAGGACATATGCCCAGTTCTAAAAGAATTTTTTACCAAGCCATTAGATTTTCGCATGTAGAATCGACCCTTGTGGGCGGTGACAATCCCTGAGGCATCTTGACCTCGATGCTGAAGAATAGTTAGGGCGTCATAAATATAGACAGCCGTGTCTTTTTTAGTAGTGGATAGAATGCCAACAATGCCGCACATAAAAGGTTTTCCTTATTCGTTTTTGATAAATAGAAGATATTCTGACAAAGCAGGTTTGATGCCTGAAGCGACATCTTGGAAGGTTCTTAACGCGCCATTTGCCTCAATCCAGAAGTGTTGTTGAGAGACGCTGTCGATACTTTGAAATACCAGTACCATAATTAAAATCACCAAACTTCCTTTGATTAGACCAATCAGTAGTCCACCGAAATTATTACTATTGCTATTAATATTTTTAGCATTTAGTATTCGATCAAGAGAATGCAGTGCATCGAGAATTTTTTTGAAGAAAACTGATAATGTACAAGGCTTTGATGAATCAATCGAGACATTCAACATATTGGAAATGCTAAAGCATACTCCAATAATAATAGCAAAGGTTAGCGCAAAAGATAAACCGATTCGCATCGAATCATTTGTTACCACAATTTCCATGATGCCTAAATTGGCAATAATATCTAAATAGTACCAGCTGACAATAGCAGCAGCACTCAAAAATACAAAGTAGGCAAAGAGCCTGTTTAAGGCGCATGGATTGCTTATTTGAGATGAGATATCCGTGAGCCTATACACAGCTTTTTTGATTAGCAACACACCAATAAAAATAACACCAAAGGCAATGGCCATATGTGATTGATGAGAAAGTAGAAGCCAAGTAACTGTAACACTAACTGCTAGGGGCTGGTAAAACATCCACGCAAGAATAATAGCAAGCAATAAAAAAGCAAAGTTGATTAACTCTTTTGCCATGCCTCGCTTAAAGCCCAATACTAGGAATGCGATCAAAATAACCACAGTTACCCAATCAGACCAAGCCAGTAAAATAATTGTATTCCAGGTATTTACAAAAAACTCATTCATCAACTCTCTCCAGAGAATGTTTTGCTATGTGCGCCAATTTTACAAGGTTTTCTAATCAAGCATCACTTAAGTACTTTTAATGCATCTGCCACTACATAAAAAGAACCAAAAATGACAATACGCTGATAAGAGTGCTGTTTTAACGCTTGGTCAATAGCTAAATCCATACTGTCAGAAGCATGAATAACTGCTTTAAGTGGGAATTGATCTATTAAGAAATTCATGTCAGCTGCCCGATGAACGTCAAGAGGCACTAACAGCCATTCATCAATATTGGGTGAGATGGCGCCAATCATGCGGACAATATTTTTATCCTTAAGGGCTGAAAATATGGCTAATGTTGGCTGCTTGTCTTTAGCCAGTTCTTTTGACAAAACATGAACAGCAGCTTCATTATGTGCAACATCAAAAATTACGCATTTATTGCGAATTTGCTTAATTTGAAAGCGCGCCTCAAGTTGAGCAGACTCAAGGCCTTGGTAGATTGTTGTATCATCTACGGCAAATTTATAGTCTAATTTTTTAATACATAAAGCTGCTAAACCAGCGTTTTGTTGTTGATGATCGCCCTTAAGTGACAACCTCCCAGTATAAGGTTGTTGTAAAAATTCTAGCAAAGCACCAATGGTATCGGCATGTTTTTGCAAGGACTTTGGTGGATCGATATCACCGCAAACACAAGGTATGTTGGCACGCATGATGCCTGATTTTTCATGTCCAATAAGCTCGCGCGTATCTCCCAAGTAATCAACATGATCGATAGCGATATTAGTAATGACAGCAATATCTGTATCAACAACATTAGTCGAATCTAGGCGGCCACCAAGGCCTACCTCTAAAATGGCAATATTAACTTTTTGCTTGGCAAAGATAAGTAGTGCAGCTAAGGTTGAAAATTCGAAATAAGTTAATGATATATTATCTCTAACTTGTTCAATTTCTTCAAATGCATCGCAAATTTGTTGATCAGTGGCTTGAGACCCATCAACCATAAAGCGCTCATTGTAATTTAAAATATGAGGTGACGTAAATTTTGCAATTTTAAAGGAAGTTTTTAGATAAACGCTTTCAATAAAAGCGACGGTTGACCCTTTACCATTAGTGCCAGCAACGGTAATAGTTGTAAAAGGCACACCATTAGGAAACAGCTTTGAGTAAACATTTTGAATGCGCTCCAACCCTAGGTCAATCTCCTGAGTGTGACAACCTTGCTGCCAAGTAAGCCACTGACTTAGGGTTTTTAATCCTCCCAAAATTCACCCTCAAGGGTTTTATTTTTCTGCTTAGTGTTTGGTTCTTTTGGAGTTTGAGAGTCATTTACAAAAGAAGATCCTTTTTTTGTAAAAATTTTCTGAGCATTTTTCTTTAATAAATTATCGATAAAATAAGCTCTAGAAAAAGGCATTAATCCTAATAGGCCAACGGCATCAGTAATAAATCCAGGGGTTAATAACAACACACCTGAAATCAGTATCACCACGCCTTCTAGCATTTCAAATGCCGGTGTTTGACCATTAGCTATGGCATTTTGAGCTTTGGCCATGGTTGACCAGCCTTGTTGTTTGAGTAGAGTTGAGCCAATAAGGGCTGTGATGACCACTAATAAAACCGTAGAAAAGCCACCTATAGATTCGCCAACTGAAACTATGACATAGATTTCAAGCAAGGTTATTATTACAAATAAAGGAAAAATCATTTTATTTCTCGTTAGTAAAAAGCAAATCCCAAACGCCATGTCCTAATCGCTCACCACGCCTTTCGAACTTAGTAATTGGACGTCGCTCAGGTCTTAAAGAATAGGTATGGGCACTAAGTGTGTTTTTAAAGTGTGGGTGGGCCTCAAGCACCTCCATCATATATTCAGCATAGTTCTCCCAGTCAGTTGCCATATGGACAAAACCCTTATTAATCAGTTTTTTTGAGATTAAATTCATAAATTCAGTTTGAACAATGCGGCGCTTATAATGCTTTTTCTTATGCCAGGGGTCTGCGAAATATAACTGAAATCCAGACAAGCTGTCATCACTAATGTTATCTTTTAATATTTCTACCGCATCTTCTTTTAAAACTCTTAAATTGCCAAGATTATGTTTATGAGCTTCATTAATTAATCTACCAACGCCAGCTTCATAAACTTCAATGCCTAAAAAATTATGATGAGGTTCATTAATGGCCATCTCTAACAAGGAATCTCCATTACCAAAGCCAATTTCTAGAAAAACAGGTTGTTGTTTTGGAAATACGATGTCAAAATTAATTAATTGCCCAGCTTTTGGGTTAATGCCAAAGTTAGGCCAGAGCTCTTTGAGGCCGTATTTTTGCCCCTCTGTGAGTCTGCCAGAGCGCTTGACGAAGCTTTGAATTTTTCTAATACTCTTGGTATTTTCTACCTTCATAAGTCGTAATCAATGATCAAGGGTGAGTGGTCTGAAAAGCGCTCATCTTTATACACACTGGCATTTTTAACACGACCTTTGAGGTTTCCACTGAGTATTTGGTAATCAATACGCCAACCTGTGTTGTTAGCCCAAGCTTGTCCGCGGTTTGACCACCAGGTGTATTGATTGGCCTCTTGATTAACTTCTCGAAATGCATCTACAAATTTTTCTGTAGTAAAGAGTTGCTCCATATAGTCACGCTCTTCAGGCAGACAGCCAGAACGATTTTTGTTGCCTTTAAAGTTTTTGATATCAATCTCTTTGTGTACGATATTAATATCACCGCAAATAATATATTGACGCCCATCTTCTTGAAGCGCTTGTAAATAAGGTAGAAAACGTTCAATCATGAAATCTATTTTATATTTTTGGCGCTCTTCTTTAGCGGACCCTGATGGAATGTAAATTGAGATAACACTTAGCTTGCCAAAATCGGCTTGAATAAAGCGTCCTTCAAAATCAAAATCTTCCCAAGGACTAAAAATAACCCGATCAGGTTTATGTTTGCAATATAAGCCTGTTCCGCTATAGCCTTTGCGTTCAGCTGGCTTGTAATAGGTGTAAATGCCTTCAGGATAAAAACGCTCATCCAATTGATCTTCCTGAGCTTTAATCTCTTGCACGCAAACAACATCGGCATCCTGGATTTTCATCCAGGCAAAAAAACCTTTTCGTTCAGCTGCTCGAATGCCGTTGACATTAGCCGTTATAATTCTATTCATTGGGAATATTTTAATGATTTAGAGGAATGTATGGAACAGTATCAAAAAGACTTTGTAGATTTTATGTTAGAAATTGGCGCACTAAAGTTCGGTGAATTTACGCTTAAGTCAGGAAGAGTCAGTCCTTACTTTTTTAATGCTGGCGCTTTTAACACAGGCGAACATTTATCAAGATTGGGCAAGTTCTATGCACAAGCCATTCAAGTCAGCAAGCTAGACTTTGATGTCTTATTTGGCCCGGCTTACAAAGGTATTCCACTAGCAACAGCAGCAGCTATGGCATTGAATGATTCATTCGGTATCAATGTACCTTATAGCTTTAATCGTAAAGAGGCAAAAACTCATGGCGAAGGCGGCGATATTGTTGGCCATGCTTTAGAGGGTAACGTACTAATTATTGACGATGTTATTACTGCTGGCACTGCAATTCGTGAAGCGATGGACATTATTGACGCAAATGGCGCCACTGCCAAAGGTGTTATTGTAGCAGTTGATCGTCAAGAAAAAGGCAAGGGTGATAAGTCAGCTATTCAAGAAGTTGAAGAAAACTTTGGCATTACCGTGCTAAGTATTATCAACCTAGGTCATTTAATTGACTATTTAAAACAAGGCGATGACCAAGCATTGATCGAGCGTATTGAGGCTTATCGAGATCAGTACGGCGTTTAGAAACTGACTGAACTGTGTTGATAACCTAGACTTTCAGCAACCGCTTTGTGAGTTACTTTGCCTTGATAAATATTTAATCCATTCCCCAGATTTGAATTACCAAGCAAGGCTTTTTGAATGCCTTTATCGGCAAACTCAATAACATAAGGCAGTGTTGCGTTAGTGAGCGCCAAAGTCGCAGTCTGTGCAACCGCACCAGGCATATTACCCACACAATAATGAATAATGTCGTCAATCACATAGGTTGGCTTGTCGTGCGTGGTCATCTTTGAGGTTTCAAAACAGCCGCCTTGGTCAATCGAGACATCAACCAACACAGAACCTTTTTTCATCAACTTAAGCATATCTTGGGTAATCAGTTTTGGTGCTGAAGCGCCTACAACAAGTGCTGCGCCAATCACCAAGTCGGCTGTTTTTAGTTGTTGTTCAATGTTGGCTTGGCTGGATAAATTGACAGTCAGTTGGGCACCGTGCTGCTGTTGAAAACTGGTTAGTCGCTCTGAAATTGAGCGATTAAGGATTGTCACATCAGCACCCATGCCTAAGGCCACTTTAGCCGCATTCGTGCCCACAACGCCACCTCCCAGTACCAATACTTGGGCTGAGCCTACGCCAAAAGCCCCACTGAGTAACACCCCAGACCCACCTTGAGTGTTTTCTAGGTGGTGGGCGCCAGATTGAATTGACATTCGGCCTGCAATTTCACTCATGGGTTGAAGCAGGGGTAAGCGTCCATTGTCATCAGTGATGGTTTCATAAGCAATACAAGTGGCACCTGATGCTAATAATAATTCAGTTTGTGTCGGATCGGCCGCTAGGTGTAGATAAGTGAATAATGTTTGACCTTTAGATAACATTCTGCATTCAACCTTTTGTGGCTCTTTGACCTTAACAATCAGCTCTGATTGTTCAAAAATATCACTGGCCTGCTGAACAATGTCAGCACCTGAGTTTTGATAATCTTGATCGCTAAATCCAATGGCATCGCCCGCATGGGTTTCTACAATGACTTTATGCCTAGACTTAGTCAGCATCTTAGCGCCTTGTGGTGTTAAGCCCACGCGATACTCATGCATTTTAATTTCTTTTGGGATGCCAATAATCATGCTAGTATTGTAGTATGAATAACAAACAATTTACAACAAAGTATGGGTATGTTTACTAAAGCCTATACCCAAGAAACGCTCGAAGGCGATGGCGTGGCTGTTAATCGACTGTTCCCAATATCAAAACGAATGAATTTTGATCCGTTTGTATTGTGGGATCATTTTAATATTACAGCTGGACACGGTTTTCCAGAACATCCACATCGTGGTTTCGAGGCAATTACTTATATGCTAACTGGTGGCATGCATCATCAAGACAATTTGGGTAACGATGCTTTTGTTGGCAAAGGTGGTGCTCAGGTATTTTGTGCAGGGAGGGGTATGGCACATTCAGAAATGCCAGCAGCAAAAGGCCAGAGTATTGGTATTCAGTTATGGATTAATTTACCTAAGCACTTAAAGACAATTAAGCCAAGTTATCAGCAGGCATTAAGTGAAAATTTACCGCTAACCCCCTTTGAAGGTGGGCACTGTCGAACGATTGTTGGTGAAGCCTCTCCGATTAAGCTACACACGAATATTACTTATCAACACGTAACGCTGGAACAAAATAAGCACTACCAGATCTATATTAATCATGGGTTGAATGCAATTATTTATGTGTTATCGGGTGATATTGTTTTAGGCGATGAGACGCTTGGTACGACTGAATCATTACTTATTAAAGCTAACGAAGCGCAGAATTTATCCATTAAAGCAAAAACAGACAGTGAGTTTATGTTTGCTAGCGGCATTCCACACAAGCAGCCAATTTATCAGCATGGGCCTTATGTTGATTAAGGCGCCTAACTTTTAATTGCCTCTTGAGTCATCAGTAAATGATTGGTTTCAGCAAAAGACACGAGTCGCTCAAACGTAAATGCACAAGCATATTTTAGCTGGTCGTCAAAAACAATGGATTTGATGCCGTTGATCCTTCGAATTTTTAAATGCCCACTATAGCGCTTTAACTGCTCAGGCTGAGTGCAAACTAATCGCTCAGTCCAATCACTTGGCCTAAATTTTTGGCCATCTTGAGTCATGCCAGATATTGTGTATTGAATTGTTTCCATCAGACCCCGCCCAAAAAGAAAATAATAAAAGATATTGATTTAAATATAGCTTTTTATGACAGTATAAATTATAAAAACCCATTAGAGGATGAAACACATAAGTATTGCTTCACTATCTGAAAATTAAGAAATAGAAGAGAGTTCTAACTAAAATTATCAACCACCATTAATAGGTGGTAAATTTTTAAATATTTTTTGTTGTTTCTATATAAGACTTGGAAGTTAAAAGCCCTGATATATAAGAATTAAGATGGTGGAGGGACAGGGATTTGAACCCTGGAAGGAGATTAATCCTTGCTGGTTTTCAAGACCAGTGCATTCAGCCGCTCTGCCATCCCTCCGAAGTGGGGTATGATACAGCTAATCAAGGTAAAAGTGAATATAATTTTTATATAATTTAGATTGGAAAGTTAAATAATTTTAAGTATAATTTGTTTCTTTTAGATTTTCGAAAGGTAGAGTCATGGCCAAGATATGTCAAGTAACTGGTAAGCGCCCAATTAGTGGTAATAATGTATCACACGCAAACAACAGAACGCGTCGTCGTTTTTATCCAAATCTTCATACACACCGTTTTTGGGTAGAAGGTGAAAACCGTTTTGTTAAATTAAAGCTAACCGCTAAAGGTTTGCGAATTGTTGACAAAAAAGGTATTGAAGTAGTGCTTAAAGAAATCCGCGCACGTGGCGAAAAGGTTTAGGAGTAAGTTATGAGAGAAAAAATTAAATTAGTATCATCGGCTAAAACAGGCCATTTTTACACAACGACTAAGAACAAACGTCTTCACCCAGAAAAGATTGAAGTTAAAAAGTTTGATCCTGTAGTAAGACAGCATGTTATCTACAAAGAGGCTAAGATTAAGTAATTCTTAATCCCAAGCACAATAAAAAAGCCGCAGTCAGCGGCTTTTTTATTGTTTTATAATTAAAACCAATAAAAAACTCGAATTTTTATTGTCCAATACTATTTGGGTATTATTTTTCTAAAATCGTATCTAGTGATATGTGGCCAATAGCGGCTTGATATTCAGATATTTGATCAAAGTTTAAGTATTGATATATTTCGTTAGAGGCTGGCTGCATATCGCGCATTGCTGTTAGATATTCTTGGGCTGTTGGAATGCGGCCGAGCTTTGCAGCGATGGCAGCGACCTCAGCAGAAGATAGATAAACGTCAGCATTATCGCCTAAACGATTGGGGAAATTACGGGTTGAGGTTGAAATAACTGTAGCGTCGGCTTTAACGCGCGCTTGATTACCCATGCATAATGAACAGCCCGGTATTTCTGTATGTTGGGTGATCGATTCGAAAGTTTCATAAACACCTTCAGCTCGAAGTTGGGCTTCGTCCATGCGGGTCGGCGGCGCAATCCATAGTTCAGTTGGTAAATTTTCTTGGCCTTTTAATAGTTGTGCAACTGCTCTAAAGTGACCAATATTGGTCATGCACGAGCCGATAAACACCTCATCAATTTTGGTGTTAGCCACATCTGACAAGGTTTTTACATCGTCTGGATCATTCGGACAAGCTAAGATTGGCTCTTTAATATCATCGAGATTAATCTCAATCACAGCGGCATATTCACAATCTGAGTCAGCCTCTAGCAACTCAGGTGCATCTAGCCACTTTTGCATGGCTTGGATACGGCGAGCAATGGTTTTTTTGTCTTCATAATCTTTTTCTATCATTGATGATAATAAGGCAATGTTAGATTTTAAGTATTCTGCTACGGGCTCTTTATTGAGTTTGATCGTACAACCATTGGCTGAGCGTTCAGCAGAAGCATCAGTTAGCTCAAACGCTTGCTCAATTTTAAGATCGCCTAAACCTTCAATTTCTAAAATACGACCTGAGAAAATATTTTTCTTGTTTGATTTTTCAACCGTTAATAAGCCTTGCTGAATAGCAACATACGGGATGGCATTAACCAAATCACGTAGGGTTATGCCTTCTTGCATGGTGCCACTAAAACGCACCAAAACAGACTCCGGCATATCGAGTGGCAGCACACCAATTGAGGCACCAAAAGCCACTAGGCCAGAACCTGCAGGAAAGCTAATACCAATAGGGAAGCGTGTATGTGAATCACCTCCTGTGCCAACGGTATCAGGCAATAACATGCGGTTAAGCCATGAATGAATAATACCATCACCCGGCTTGAGCGCCACACCGCCACGAGACTGCATAAAATCAGGCAATGAATGCTGTAACTCTAGATCGACCGGTTTTGGGTAAGCCGCTGTATGGCAAAAACTTTGCATCACCAAATCAGCCGAGAAGCCTAAACAGGCCAATTCTTTAAGTTCGTCACGGGTCATAGCGCCGGTGGTATCTTGCGAGCCGACCGTGGTCATACGTGGCTCACAATAAGTGCCTGGGCGAACACCCTCAATGCCACAAGCTTTACCCACAATTTTTTGCGCCAAGGTGTAACCAGCATCACTATTGCTTACATCTCGTGGGCGTAAGAACAATTCGCTAACAGGTAAATTTAGATCTTGACGGGTTTTATCAGTTAAGCCGCGTCCAATAATCAGTGGAATTCGACCACCTGCACGCACTTCATCTGGCATGGTGGTTGGCGCTAACTCGAACGTAGAAACAACTTTGCCATTAATATTAGTAATTTTTCCTTCATAAGGGAAGATGGTAATTTCATCACCCATCTTCAGTTTTGAGACGTCACATTCAATTGGCAATGCGCCTGAATCTTCTGCTGTGTTAAAAAAGATCGGCGCAATATTGCCACCGAGTACCACGCCACCACCACGCTTATTTGGCACGTAATCAATGTCGTTGCCCATATGCCAAAGTACCGAGTTAATAGCTGATTTGCGTGAAGAGCCAGTGCCAACTACATCACCAACAAAAGCCAATGACAGACCTTTTTCTTTGAGTTGGACGATGGTTTCTAGCGGATTATCCATTTTTTTGACAAGCATTGATTGTGCATGCAAAGGAATATCAGGACGCGACCAAGCTTCTGTGGCGGGCGATAAATCATCGGTGTTAATCTCACCTTCAACGCGAAAGACAGTCAATTTGATTTCTTTTGGTAATTTGTTTTTGGCTGTGAACCAATCAGCATTTGCCCAATTATTAACAACAGTTTTAGCAAAGTTATTGTTGGTAGATTTTTCTATGATTGTTTGGTAGGCTTCATAGATAAGCAATGTTTTAGATAGCGCATCACAAGCTGTTTGTGCGGTTGCTTCAATATCTAGTAAATCGATTAGCGGGGTAATGTTGTAACCCCCCATCATTGTGCCTAATAAGAAGGTGGCTTGCTTTTGGTCGATTGCATTACATTGCTGGTCCCCTTTGGCAACGCTTGCTAAAAAACCAGCCTTTACATAAGCTGCTTCATCAACACCAGGCGGTACACAATTAGTAAGTAAGTCTAGATAAAATTCATCTTCATCACTCTGGATTAGATGCTGCACTACTGAAGCAACTTGCTCAGCGTTGAGTGCTAGAGGTGGAAGGTTATTTTGTTGGCGTTCGCTAACATGTTGAAGATAGGCTGATTTCATTGTGATTTTCTCGTCAGTAATAAAGCGTATAATTCTATCATTTTATTGCTGTCAAGTTTTTCATATTATAGTTTTTATCTTTCATATTATGAAATATAAGTCAGCTTCTATCTGATAGGCAACCTTATGAACCTGACACATCTTACGGCAATTTCCCCAATTGACGGGCGTTACTTTGATAAAACCAGCATACTTAACACTATTTTTAGTGAGTTTGGCTTAATTAAATATCGCGTTCTAATTGAAGTTAAATGGCTACAAGTCCTGTCGAATAATGCAGATATTGTAGAAGTACCTGAATTTAGCCAAGAAGCTGCTCAATTTTTAAGCGATATTGCAACGAATTTTTCATTAGAAGATGCTCAAGCCGTAAAAGATATTGAGCGCACGACTAATCATGATGTTAAAGCGGTAGAGTACTTCCTAAAAGACCAAATCAAAGGCAATACAGAGTTAAATGCTGTAAGTGAATTTTTTCATTTCGCCTGTACATCAGAAGATATTAATAATTTATCACATGCCCTGATGTTGATTGATGGTCGTCAGGTGATGCTTGAGAAAATGCAAAATGTATTATCGTTAATCAGCAAGATGGCTAAAGATAATGCAGCCATTCCAATGTTATCACGCACCCATGGTCAAACTGCCTCCCCAACAACTGTTGGCAAAGAGATGGCAAACTTTGCTTATCGTCTAAAAAGACAAATTAAACAGTTAGAAGATGTCAAAATTATGGGTAAGTTTAATGGCGCAGTAGGTAACTTTAATGCGCATTTATCGGCTTATCCATCGCTAGATTGGCAAGGCATTACTCGGCAGTTTATTGAAGACTTGGGTGTTAATTACGCCATGTACACGGCACAAATTGAAACACACGACTATATGGCGGAGTATTTTCACTCCATTAATCGTTTCAATACAATCTTAATTGATTTTAGTCGTGATATTTGGGGCTACGTATCGCTAGGTTATTTCAAGCAAAAGACTATTGAAGGAGAAGTTGGCTCGTCGACCATGCCACATAAGGTTAATCCAATTGATTTTGAAAACGGTGAGGGAAATTTAGGCATTGCTAATGCTCTGAATACACATTTGGCAGATAAATTAGCCATTTCTCGGTGGCAGCGTGATTTATCAGACTCGACAGTACTTAGAAATTTAGGTGTTAGTTGTGCACATTGTCTAGTGGCCTATGCGTCTATTGCTAAAGGTATTGGAAAACTAGAAACCAATGAAGCGCGCTTGCATCAAGATCTAGATTCATCATGGGAGGTTTTAGCAGAGCCTATTCAAACAGTTATGCGTCGTTATGGCATTGAGAATCCTTATGAGAAACTTAAGGCGTTGACTCGCGGTAACAGTATTGATGCTAAAGTCTTGGCAGAATTTGTCAAAGATTTAGATATGCCAGAGGATGCTAAACGTTCGCTAGCCAAACTAACTCCGATGAACTATACTGGTGATGCACAAAAACTAGCAGAAGCGCTTGAAAAACTGATATAATTTCGCGTCTTATACATTTTGTGTAAGTTTTAATTAAACAAAGGAGCAAAAAACCCATGGTTAAAATTAGACTAGCCCGCGGTGGAGCCAAGAAAAAACCTTTTTATTCGATCGTAGCAACAGACTCTAGAAAGCGTAGAGACAGTGGTTATATTGAGCGTATTGGATATTTTAATCCAGTTGCGCGTGGACAAGAAGTTAGGCTTACCATTGAAGAAGATAGATTAGCTTACTGGGCATCAGAAGGTGCGCAAGTTTCTGATCGCGTTAAGCAGCTTGTTAAAGAATTTAAAGATCCTTCAATTCGTGAGAAGCGTGTTGCAGCTCAAACATCTAGAGCAGCAGCAGTTACAGCTAAATTAGCAGCAGAAGCTAAAGCTAAAGCAGACGAAGAGGCGAAAGCTGAAGCAGCGGAAGCTAAGGCCTCTGCACAAGCAGAAGCGGCAGCAGCAACAGAGGAAGAAGCGGCTGCTGAGTAAGTAGTGAGCAACAACTCTAACAATAAAAGGCTATTAATCGGACAGATTAATGGCCTTTTTGGAGTTCAGGGCTGGGTGAAATTATTTTCTTACGCCTATCCAAGAAAAAACATTCTTTCTTATCAACCCTGGCATATTAAAGTGGATGGCGTTTGGACAACGCTTGATATTGTTAAGGGTCGTGAACAAGGAAAAACTATTGTTGCTCAGCTTAAGGATGTAGATGACCGAGAAGATTCCAGGCGTTATATCGGCGTCGAGCTGTATATTGAAAAATCACAACTACCTCAGCTTGCACAGGGCGAGTACTATTGGGACGAACTAACAGGACTTGAGGTGATTAATAACCAAGGTATTGTTCTAGGCACTATTTCCTATATGGTTGATACAGGCGCCAATAATGTCATGGTTGTTAATGGTAAAAAAGAACATTGGGTACCTTATATTGAGCCTTTTTTGGTATCAATTGATATGGATAAGCGTCAGATATTGGTTGATTGGGATGAAGATTTTTAAAGGTATTGTTTTACTTTCTAGATACCGCTTTTTCGGCATCATCAGCATTATCAACCGTAACATTGAGATTGTGTAAATGCCCATCTTTGATGTCATAAATAAAACCATGAATAGATAGAGCCTGACCATCTCTCCAGGCTTTTTTAATAACTGGAATATAGCATATATTACGCACCTGTTCAATCACATTAATTTCACATAACCTATCTACTTGTTCATCTGTGGAAAGGTTTTTCAACCCACTTTTGGCGCGCTGGTAGTACTTACGTATAGGCCTAATCCAGTTGTCAATTAAATCAGGGTTACTAGTGTTTATCGCTGCTTGGACGCCACCACAACCATAATGCCCAGTCACTATAATATGCTTCACTTTAAGAATCTCAACCGCATATTGAATGACCGCCAAGACATTCATATCACCTGAATTAACTAAGTTAGCAATATTGCGATGTACAAAAACCATACCAGGATCCATTTTTACTAATTCATTAGCAGGCACACGACTATCAGAACAGCCAATCCATAAATACTCCGGTGTTTGTTGTGTAGAAAGATTAGAAAAGAATAATTCATCTCGTTGATTGATTTCATCAACCCACTGACTATTGTTAATAAATAATTGTTTAATATCTTCTTCGTAGTCGTTATGATTACACATTTTTTCCTTTTGCGGTTGTTTCGACTTATGGTTCTGTAAAATTTTATCATAGTCACACTGTCAAACATTTAAAAGAGTGAAATAGAAGAGAACATGATTAATGACAGCTATAAAGTTCAAATTAGCGCTTATTATTGAATTTCACTAACGATATTTTAAGAATATCAATAGTTCATAATATGATTATTACATTATAATAGGCTTATTATTTATTTATAAAAAAAAGGGATTCATGTCTAATGTAAAAATTATTGCAGCTAGTATTTTTTTAGCTTTTAGCTTCTGGCTTGCTCTTGTTGCTCCTACAGCGCCAATTGCATGGATGCTCGGTATTTTATTATTAACCATTTATCTTTTTGCATTTGAAGTTGTTGAGGTAGATGAGGCGGCAATTACCATTATGGTTATTCTAGGCTTGACATCGCTACCATTGGTTTATTCACTAATGGGACTTGAGGGTGGCTTAGTTGACAATGAAAGGTTATTTGACGGATTTTCATCTAATGCAGTTATGTCGATTGTTGCAGTGATGATTATTGGCGCAGGACTCGATAAAACTGGCCTAATGACAAAGGTAGCTGCTTTTATTCTTAAAGTTGGCGGACGCTCTGAAACAAGAATTATTCCTATTGTGTCTTCAGCAGTTGGTTTTATTTCGTCATTTATGCAAAACGTTGGCGCAGCTGCTTTATTTATTCCAGTGGTGAGTAGAATTTCTTCGCGCTCAGGTGTTCCAATGTCGAGACTTTTGATGCCAATGGGTTTTACAGCTATTCTTGGCGGCACCATGACAATGGTAGGATCAAGTCCGTTAATCTTACTAAATGATCTTATTCTAACAACCAATCAAGGTTTGCCTGTTGAAAATCAGATGGATACTTGGGGTTTATTCTCAGTAACACCAATCGGTATTGCTTTAGTGGCGACGGGCATTATCTTTTTTGTTGTTGCCGGTAAGTTTGTACTACCAACTGTTAAAGAAGATCGACCAGAATCAGTTTCTGCGGTTGAACATTTCCAGGAAGTCTACAAGATCAACTATGATTTATATGAAGTTGGTGTGCCGTCTGATAGTACTTTGGTTGGTATGAAGCTTGATGATATTGAAACTATCTCACGTGTGAGAATTATAGCTATTCAAGATACCAACAATAATACTTTAGTTGGGCATGATTCAGTTGACCGTAGTACTGCAATTGAAGCTAACATGACATTAGGCTTGCTTACTTCTAAGGAAGACCTGGATGGTTTTGTTGAAGGTTTTAAATTGAATCTATCTGATAAGATTGAAAAATTCTCAGATCTTTTATCAACACAAAATTGTGGTACTGCTGAAGTCGTTATTCCGCCAAATTCTACACTTATTGGAAAAACAGCCCGTGATGTTTGGCTTAGAAAGACTTATGGTTTGGCGATGGTTGCTCTGCACCGTGGCGGAAAAACATTAAAAGAAGGCGAAGGTATTCGTGATCTTCCATTTCAATCGGGTGACACATTAGTAGCGCACGTACGCTGGGAAGATTTAGAGCGACTACAAAACAACACTGATTTTATTGTGGTGACATCAGAGTACCCAGTTAAAGAAGAGTCTCGTCCTGATAAGGTTAAATGGGCTGGTATCTTCTTTTCAATTGCATTGTTCTTAATTTTATTTACAGATATTAAGCTTTCTATCGCTTTGATGACAGGTGCACTTGGCATGATCTTGACAAAAGTACTGAAGATTGAAGAAGCTTATAGAGCGGTTTCTTGGAAAACTGTATTTTTACTAGCCAGTTTGATCCCATTAGGTTTAGCTGTCTCTAAGACGGGCACCGCATTATGGATTGCTCAAGAAACAGTTAAAGTAGTTGGTGATATGGCACCATGGATTGTTCTAGCGTCGATTGCAGTATTAGCAACATTCTTTACCTTGGTCATGTCTAACGTTGGTGCTACGATTCTCTTGGTGCCAATTGCTGTTAATATCGCCATTCAGGTTGGTGCAGATCCTGCAATTTATGCCTTAACAGTAGCGATTGCAACCTCAAACTCATTCTTGATCCCAACTCATCAGGTGAATGCTTTGATTATGGGCCCAGGTGGCTATAAGGTTTCAGACTTTATTAAGGCAGGTAGTATTATGACTATTTTATTCTTAGTGGTAATGATGACAATGATGAATCTTGTATTCTAATTCAATAAAACGCTTTTATAAAATATAAACCTTGAGGCTGGGCTGTTGCACCAGCCTCTTTGCGTTGTTTAGATGCCAATACTACCTCAATCCATTCAACAGACTTCTCACCTCTGCCTATTTTTAATAGTGTGCCTACGATATTTCTAACCATGTGATGCAAAAAAGCATTGGCTTTAATATCTAGCAAAACTTCGTCATTGTTTTTGGTTATATGGATAAATTCAATGGTCTTAATAGGAGACTTTGCTTGACACAGACTACCTCTAAAGGCTGAAAAATCATGCTTTCCAAGCAGATATTGTGCAGCTTGATTCATATCATCAATATTCAGATCTCTTGGCTCCCAAAGTGAATGATGGCCAATAATAGCAGAGCGAATTCTGGAGTTGTGAATTTTATAATTATAGCGTCTAGCAACTGCGTTAAACCTAGCATGAAAATCATCATCGACGCGCTTTGCCCAAGTAAAGTTAACATCATGAGGAAGGTTAACATTGCCACCAAAAATCCAGGCATCGTCTTCGCGATCTGACTGTGTTTCAAAATGAATAACCTGTTCAATAGCATGTACACCAGCATCTGTTCTTCCAGAACAAAAAACCCTAACAGGATGATCAGCAATTTTTGAAAGTGCTTTTTCAACAACCTCTTGTACGGTTCGAATGCCAGATTTTTGCAACTGCCAACCATGGAAATTGGTACCCATGTATTCAACGCCTAATGCTATTCTCATAATTAAGTTTATGTGTAAAATCGATTTAACTATTTTAACCATTTAATTAGCGACTCGTGAAAAATGAAGCTGTTGGCCTAAAGAGAATTTTTACTGCGTATGAATTCTCAATGAAAGGTCTTAAATCCTGTTACCGCTCTGAAGCTGCTTTTAGGCAAGAAGTCTGGTTGTCGTTAGTTTTAATCCCTCTAGCTTTAATATTAGGTGAATCTTCGGTAGAGAAAGTTTTGTTAATCATGGTTGTTTTTTTTGTATTAATTGTAGAAGTTCTTAATTCAGCCATCGAGTCAGTGGTCGACCGAATTGGAGACGACTATCATGTGTTATCAGGCGCTGCCAAAGATATGGGTTCAGCGGCAGTGTGGCTATCTCTTATGTTGCTAGTTGTTACGTGGCTAATTATTCTAATTTAGCCAATCAAATCGACTCATCGGTTGAGTGCTTTGCTTTTGATTCAATTGCTAGTACGAATGACTATTTGTCGGCTTTAGTATTTTCTGATACAACTCAAATTTGTATTGCTAGCGAGCAAACTCAAGGCAAAGGTCAGTATGATCGTGCTTGGCTAAGTCAAAAAGATGCAAGCATCTTATTGTCTATTCGTTATGTCTTCAGAGCAGACCTTTCCTTAAACGGGCTAAGTTTGGTGATCGGACTTGCAATTGCTGGTGCACTAGAAGAGCTCGGTATTAAGCAGATAAAACTTAAGTGGCCAAATGATGTATTTTTTGATAATAAGAAGTTGGCAGGTATCTTAATTGAGAATTCAGTTCAAGGTGAATATCAATCAGTTGTGATAGGCCTTGGTTTAAATTATGATTTAAATCAAAAGTTTGAGTGTCAATCGCCTTGGGTAGATTTGGCAAGTATTATTCCAAAACTGCCCGCTATTGAGAATTTAGCCGCTTTATTGATTAATCATATTTTAAAAAACTGTCAATTATTTGAATCTCATGATCTTTCTTATTTTATTCAGTCGTGGGAGCAAGTAGATTATTTAAAAAATACTCGCGTAAAGTTGGACATTAATAATCAAACATTTGCCGGGATAGTCAGAGGTATAAATTCTCAAGGAATGCTTATGGTGGAAGTGAATGGCCAGTTGATCGAAGTCTGTAGCTCTAAACAAATCCGACTTATTTAGGGTAAGATATCTAGTAGAAAATAAATCATTCTATCATGTCATTATGCGCCTCACTGTTACCAATATTTCTAAAAAATACGCCCGACGTAAAGTGGTTTCCGATGTTTCGTTCGAGGTTAAACTAGGTGAAATTGTGGGCTTATTAGGCCCTAATGGTGCAGGCAAGACGACGTGTTTTTATATTGCATGTGGTCTAGTTCGAGCTGATAAAGGCGAGGTTTTTATTAACAATGTTAAAGTTAGTGAAATGCCTATGCATAAGCGCGCCAAACTAGGCCTAGGGTACTTACCACAAGAGCCATCTATTTTTCGAAAACTTTCAGTTGAGGATAATATTTCAGCTGTACTAGAATTTAATACCACCCTAAACAAGGCGCAAAGAAAATATCGCTTGGACGAATTATTATCTGAATTTAATATTGAGCATATTCGCCATATTAATGGGTTAAGTCTGTCAGGCGGAGAAAGGCGTCGAGTTGAAATCGCTAGGGCGTTAGCAATGGATCCAAAATTCGTTTTATTGGATGAGCCATTTGCAGGCGTGGACCCAATTTCTGTGGGCGATATTCAGCAAATTATTTTTCATTTAAGAGATAAAGGCATTGGCGTGTTAATTACAGATCACAATTATCGTGAGATGCTTGATACTTGCGACCATTCTTATGTTTTGCATGCAGGTAGCATTATCGCTAAGGGTGATAAGCAAACTATTCTTAATAATGCAGAAGTTAAAAAAGTCTATTTAGGTGAGTCTAATGACGCCCATTAAGCCTTTCATTACTCTGGGTGTTGAAAGCTCATGCGATGAAACAGGTATTGGTTTGTACCATAGCGAGAAAGGCCTTATCGGTCATCAGCTATTTTCCCAAGTAGATATCCACAGTGAATATGGCGGGGTCGTTCCTGAGCTAGCATCTCGAGACCATATTCAACGGGCCTTGCCATTAATTAAAGCAGTACTTACTGATGCACATCTGACACTAAGTGACATTAGCGGTATAGCGTATACAGCGGGCCCTGGTTTAGCGGGCGCTTTGCTTGTGGGTAGTGCCGTGGCAAAATCATTAGCCTGGAGTCTTAAAATTCCTTCACTGGGTGTGCATCATATGGAAGGGCATTTATTGGCACCCTTATTAGAAAAAGAAGTGCCTAGCTTTCCTTTTGTGGCTTTATTGGTGTCTGGTGGACATACGATGTTGATCGATGTTAAGGCTATTGGTGAATATGAGATTTTAGGGGAGTCTCTTGATGATGCAGTCGGTGAAGCTTTTGATAAAACAGCCAAGATTTTAGGCCTTGGATATCCAGGTGGCCCAGCTTTAGCACAGCTTGCCCAACAAGGAAGCCCAGATGCTTTTAAATTTCCAAGGCCAATGATTGATCGTCCAGGGCTAGACTTTAGCTTTAGTGGTTTAAAGACATTTGCGCGCAATACGTTTGCCAAGCATCCTGGCCAAAAAGCCGACATTGCTAAAGCTTTCGAAGTAGCAGCAACTTCTACATTAATGATTAAATGTCGTCGCGCTTTGGAACAAACAAAAAGAACAACCTTGGTGGTGGCAGGCGGAGTAAGTGCCAACCTATCGTTGCGCCAAGAACTAGACGCAATGGGCTTAAAGCATGGGGCTCAAGTGTTTTATCCTCGTCAAGAATTTTGTACGGATAATGGTGCCATGATTGCCTTAGCGGGCCATTTTCGTTTAAGCAAAGGACAATCGACGGCCAGTGGAGAAATCGCTATTCAGCCTAGATGGAGTTTAGAAGAGCTGGAGCCAGTATGAGTCAACTAGCTAAAGTTTTTACCCGTGCTTCGACAGGGCTTGATGCGCCAGTAGTTACAATTGAAGTGCATATTTCTGGAGGACTACCTGGGTTTTCTATTGTGGGCTTGCCGGAAGGTGCCGTTAAAGAAAGTAAAGATCGAGTTCGCTCAGCACTAATCAATTCAAACTTTAAGCTACCCAGAGGGCGTATTACTGTCAGTTTGGCGCCGGCCAATCTTCCTAAGCGAGGTGGGCGCTATGATTTACCAATCGCATTGGGCGTATTATTGGCATCTGGACAAATTAAACCCAGCGTTGATGTGAGTCAGTTTGAATTTTATGGAGAATTAGGGTTAGACGGTCTATTGCATACGACAGAGGGTTTGTTGCCAGCTATTATTGAAGCGAATAATGCGAAGCATAATATTGTTATTCCTATTGATGACTTTGAACAATGCGCTTTAGTGGAGCAGGCAAAAATATTTCCAGCGAGGCATTTATTGCAAGTGTGTGAGTTTTTATCTGGCATTGGTGAGCCTGAAAATTATCCAATCAGTGTTGATCATCAAGTAACTTATACTAAGGATTATTCACAAGTTAAAGGGCAATATCAGGCTAAGAGAGCATTAGAGGTTGCTGCTAGTGGAGGGCATAATATTTTATTGCGCGGCACGCCAGGCTCTGGAAAAACTATGTTGGCAGAAAGACTCCCCTCGATTATGCCACCTTTAAGCTGTGAAAAGGCCCTGCAAAAGGCGTCCATTTATTCCGTTGCTGGAAAGATGTTAGACAATACTCAAATGTATATTCGAGCTTTTCGATCTCCTCACCACTCATCCTCAGCAGTGTCACTGGTGGGTGGTGGATCTATTCCTAAGCCGGGCGAAATTTCCCTAGCACATGAAGGCGTGTTATTTTTAGATGAACTACCTGAATTTCCTCGTCACGTTTTAGAAACCTTAAGACAGCCTTTGGAGAGTGGTGAAGTGCACGTTTCTCGTGCACAACAACAGGTAACTTTTCCGGCAAATTTTCAATTGATCGCAGCTATGAATCCATGTCCATGCGGTTATTTTGGAGATGGAACGAGTAAGTGTCATTGCACAGAAGATCAAATTAGTAAATACCATGTTAAGATTTCTGGCCCATTATTAGATCGTATCGACATGGTCTTAGAGGTTCCACCACTACCAAAAGAGGTAATGTTGAGTCAAAAAAACGAACAGATAGAAAACAGCGAAACTATCAGAGCGCGTGTATTAGATTGCTATAATATACAGATAAATAGACAAGGCAAATTAAATGATCGTCTTAACCCTGATGAGGTTGATGACTTGATTGTTTTAAACAAAGATAACAGGCAATTGTTAGAGAGTGTGATTGACAAACTACATCTTTCTGCAAGAGCTTATCATCGAATTTTAAAAGTAGCTAGAACCATTGCAGATTTAGACCACGCTCAAGCAGTTGAGCGGCGTCATTTGATTGAAGCAATTGGATATCGGCGACATAATGGATAGAAAAATGGTAATTATTCCCGCAATTGATTTAAAAGATGGGCAATGTGTTCGCTTAAGACAAGGGTTGATGGACGACACGACTGTGTTTTCAGACAACCCTGTTGAAATGGCTGCTCAATGGGTTAATCAAGGTGCAAAACGCCTGCATTTAGTAGATCTAAATGGTGCCTTTGAGGGTAAGCCTATTAACGCTACCAGTGTGACCCAAATCACCAAAGAGTTTCCAAATCTACCAGTGCAAATTGGTGGCGGCATTCGTAATATGCAAATTGCAAATACTTATATTGAAGCAGGAGTTAGCTATTTAATAATAGGCACCATGGCTGTTACTCATCCTGAATTTGTCTCTGAATTGTGTCGTGAATTTCCTGGAAAAGTCATTGTAGGTTTAGATGCTAACAATGGTTTAGTAGCAACTGAAGGCTGGGCTAAGCAAACAGATTTACATGTGGTTGAGTTGTCAAAAAAATTCGAACAGGACGGTGTTAGCTCTATTGTCTATACCGATATTGCACGTGACGGCATGATGCAAGGTGTTAATGTTGAGGCGACTGCCGACTTAGCTAAGCAAACATCGATTGATATTATTGCCTCTGGTGGTATCACTAATATAGATGATATTAGCAATTTACTAGTAGAGGCGCATCACGGTATTAGTGGCGCTATTACGGGTCGTGCTATTTATGAAGGCACGCTAGATTTTGCCAAAGCGCAGCTTTTGTGTGACCAAAAAAGCTAATGTATATTGAAGTTGCCTATGCGCTAGAAGATAAGCAAACATTGCTTAACTTAGAGGTTGGTACCGATACAACACTCAAACAAGCGATTGAATTGTCAGGCATGTTGGAGCTTTATCCTCAAATAAATTTACTTCAAGATAAGACTGGTATTTTTGGGAAAATTGCTAAATTAGATACCATTTTGCGCGAAAAAGACCGAGTTGAAATATATAGACCGTTAATTGCTGATCCTAAAGAAGTGCGTAAAGAGCGTGCAGCCCAGGGTAAGAAAATGCGTAGTGGTAAAAAATCCTAATTTTTGGTAAAATAGTCCTTTAATCTAAATAAAAGTAAATGAACGAAGACCAACCTCCGTCGACACAGTCTTTTCTACAAAGACTAAACAAGAAATTTTTTCACGCACCTCTTACTTCAAGTGATGAGCTTTTACAAGCTCTAAAAGAAGCTGAAGAGAGTCATACTATTGATTCCCATAGTCGCAGTATTATCGAAGGTACGATGCAGCTGGAAAATATGGAAGTGCGTGATGTCATGGTTCCAAAATCAAAAATGGTAACCATTGAGCACAACACTGATACCAAAGAGTTGCTTGCTATTATGATCAAGTCAGCCCACTCTCGTTTTCCAATTATTGATTCAAAGCGCCACAAAATTCAAGGCGTAATTTTAGCCAAAGACTTGTTAAGCTATTTAGCAGGCGATAAGCGCAGTGAGTTTAACTATAAAGAATATTTACGTAGTGCGATCTTGGTGCCTGAAAGTAAAACTTTAGGCGCTTTACTGAGAATTTTTCAGCAAAAGAAATCACACATGGCTATTGTTATGGATGAGTACGGCGAAATCGCAGGTTTGGTAACACTAGAAGATGTACTAGAGCAAATTGTTGGTGAAATTGAAGATGAGCATGATTTAGAAGAAGACAATATTATCGATTTTGGTGATGGGCGCTTTTTATTAAAAGCCAATACGCCTATCGAAGAGTTCGAAGAGTTTTTTGAAGTTCAACTAACGGCCGAAGACATTGATACAGTTGCCGGTGTTGTTATTGCAGGATTCACTCGTTTGCCTGAGCAAATGGATGAAATCAGTTTACAAGGCTTTAAATTTAAAGTGTTAAAGACCGATTCTCGCCGCATTCATTTGCTTGAAGTGGAGCGTCTAACC
>FLOH01000828.1_pt1 | contig 55475 bp, 44 predicted proteins | sample 756751 | NCBI WGS metagenome assembly FLOH01 (sample SAMEA4026879, study PRJEB14308) | marine metagenome | biome: coastal water; material: water | depth 74 m
TGATGGAATTGTTATATCTCAGCCCCCCTCTCCGCCATTTATCATATATTATCTATTTAAATCAATTAGTTAAACTTACGCTAAATTTAAGACCCACACACAGCCCCACATAATTTCATTGCTTTAACGTAAAAAAGCAGCCGAATCTCTAAATCCCAATCCTGCTGACCCCACCCCCGGGGTACCCCCCTTTTGTGAGAATAGGAGTCCCTGAGCCCTATTAATACAATTTTGGACAAACTAATTTAGTTTAGTTGGTTTGGTAATAGATAAATTTAGAAAAAATATCAGACCTGGGAACTAGTTTGTCACCGCCGCTTACAGGTTAATCGAGATAGAATTAAAAAATACTCAACTCAAAGCTGAAGCTGAGAAAAAAGAGCAGGAAGCTGATCAAAAAAGGTGGGAGGTTGAGGAAAAAGAGGAGATTGAGTTTGAGAAAAAAAGATTAGAAGGGATAAGTACCGCCGAGACAAAAAGATTAGAAAGGATAAGCAACGTCAAAGAGATTACTGAAACTTCATGGGGACAAACATATAAGACACAAAAAGGGCAAGACCTAATGTCTCAATTAAATATCAAATATGATGGAGATCATTACCTCTATACAAGTAATCACAACGAAAATTATAAGTTTGTTCTTCTGGAACATGCAGTAAACAAAGCCATTCATGATTTTGATAGCTCTAACTAAATTAAATTAATCATTTATTTACAACAACTTAACCACCAACTCCTCAGGTTTTAGATGAGTATATCTCTGAAGCATTCTATAGTCCCTATGGCCACTAATCAATGCCACCTCAGGTACACTCAATCCCATCTCAAAGAACCTACTTATTGCCTCATGTCTTAGATCATGAAAACGTAAGTCAACGATACCAGTTCTCTTAATCAGTCTCTGCCATGCACTCATGAACCCCTCTGTACTTTTGGAGTATACCTTCTGGTCATCCTTAAGAGCTTTAACTATTGCAGCCGCCTGAGATGTAAGTGGGATAGTTCGAGAATGCCCACTCTTAGTAATTGGAATGTATAGTGTTCTAGTATCAGCATTGAAGTACTCTTTGCAGACTCTCAGGAGCTCACCACGACGCATACCTGTCTCAATAGCTAGAATGATAACGTTTTGCAGTTCCGTTAGCTGATGAGTCTTACAATAGCTTGTGATGATATCAAACTCACCAGGTTCCAAGCGTCTACTTCTCTTATCATTGAACTTTGGAAGCTTAACCTTGTGTAATGGGTTTAACCCAAGGGGGATATCCCACTCATTGATAGCCACCTGGAACATATGTTTGTATATGGTGAACTCTCTTGATACCGTAGAAGGAGTTACCTCCTTAAGTCGCCTATCTCGATAGTTGGCAAAGGTCTTTGGTGTTACTTCGGAAAGCAATAGTTTACATATATCATCTTTAAGAAGATTATTTATCCTGTATATTTCTGAGTTGTTACTTAACTTCTTCAAAGATACTCCGTCGCGGTAACGAACTAGAAGATCACTAAGTTTTAATGTTTTAAGTATAGTTCTATCTACTATAACTGTACCACTATCTAAGTCTCTATCTGCAGCCCTGCCCCATACTTCAGCATCCGTTCTATAAAAGAAGGTCTTACTGATTGACCGATGTCCTTTACGTCTAATCTGTACCTGCCATTTGTTATTTATCTTTCTGATGCTAGCCATAATATATATTCCTCAATGTGACACTAGTGTGAATATTGAAGAGAATTACTTGTATAAAGGATAGAAAATATCACATAACCTATTGATCTAAATTAATAAAATATCTTAGCTCAGCTGGATAGAGCGCTGCCCTCCGAAGGCAGAGGTCGTGAGTTCGAATCTCGTCGGGTGCACCAATTTTTCCTGCTAAATATATTGTCTCTCATCACAAAAACTCGCATAGTGTTTTACATCAGTGTTTTAAATGAAAAATTAGAGGGATGGAAATATGAAGGTATTTAGGTTTAGTGGTTTAATTTGTGGGGTTTTGGCTTTGGGGACTTTTGGGGCTTGGGCGGCTGTGGATAATTCTGTGATTGCGCCGGGTAAGGTTCATGAGGTTTGTATGGATCTTTTGACGGATCAAGTGGTCAATTATAATTTTAAAAGCAACCAGGCCATGAAATTTAATATTCATTATCATGAAGATGATAAAGTGAGCTTCCCCGTCGCAGAACACCTAACGGACGGTGATCAAAATAGCTTTAGCGCCCCCGGCGCGCGCGGCTATTGTCTGATGTGGACCAATCCCACCCAAGCTGATGTTGAGTTAAACGTGGACTATGAAATTATACATTAAAAATATGGTTTGTAATCGCTGCAATATTGTCGTCACTGACATATTGGCAAAGCTTGGCCTTAACGGCGCGGCGGTATCATTAGGCGAGGTGGATTTGGGCGATATTACCATCAGCCCCGCCCAAACAGAAACCCTGCAAAAGCAATTAGAAGAGCTTGGGTTTGAGCTGATTAATGACAAAAAAAGCAGGTTAATTGAAACCATCAAAAAGCGTGTCATAGAATTAGTCCGCCAGCTTGACGGTCAAGATCATATAAAATTATCAGACTATTTAACCAAACATATTGCCTATGAATATAATTATCTAAGCAGTTTATTTTCGTCAGTTGAAGGCATCACTTTAGAGCGATATTTCATTTTACAAAAAATAGAAAAAGTTAAAGAGCTATTGGTTTATGACGAGCTTAGCTTAACTGAAATTTCCTTTCAAACGGGCTATAGCAGCCTGTCCCACCTAAGCAATCAGTTTAAATCGGTCACAGGGCTTAGCCCGAGCCATTTTAAAGGTTTAAAGAATTCTAAATTGCGAAAATATATCGATGATCTGTAAATAATATAAATCTTTCTAGGAGTTCTGTAACAGTCATTATTGCATTTGCGCCTATAATATCCTTATAATTAAGCGATTAAGGATAGGCAGATGAATGAAAGCACAGAGTTGCAGCAAAAAGACCCTGTTTGCGGTATGAGCGTCACGGTCAGTGGTGCTCAGCATCATATTGAATATTCCGCCGATGATTATTATTTCTGTTCTTCCCATTGTTTGGATAAATTTAAAAATAATCCAGAGCAATTTTTAGGCGAACAAGCCCCGCCCGAACAAATGCCAGAAGGCACGCTTTATACCTGCCCCATGCATCCAGAGATCATCCAAGACCATTTTGGCGATTGTCCCAAATGCGGCATGGCTTTGGAGCCTATGGGCATTGCCCCCGGCGACCAAGGGCCAAATCCTGAATTGGTTGATTTTACCAAACGCTTAAAAATTGGCCTCCTTGGAGCCATTCCGGTTTTTATTCTTGAAATGGGCGGGCATATTTTCCCCGCATTTGATCAGCTTATTGAAGCAAAAACATCATACTTAATCCAATTTATTCTCACCACAATAGTAGTCTGTTGGACAGGGGCGCCAATTTTTAAGCGCGGCTTAAAATCAATTATCAGCTTAAACCTTAATATGTGGACCCTGATTAGCATTGGTACTGGTGTCGCTTATCTTTATAGCGTCGTCGGCTTATTTATTCCTGATTTATTCCCCCAAACCATAAAATCATCTCATGGACTTGTACCTGTCTATTTCGAGGCCGCGGCGGTGATAACCGTGCTGGTTTTACTTGGTCAAGTATTAGAATTAAGGGCGCGTGAAAAAACAGGTGGCGCCATTCGCGCCCTGCTTGACCTCGCCCCCAAAACAGCCCTTAGAATTAATCAGGACGAAACAGAACAGGAAGTCCCCCTAGATCAAATTATAGTGGGCGATATTGTTCGAGTGCGTCCGGGCGAAAAAGTCCCCGTTGACGGCACTGTGGTTGAGGGTAATTCCTTTGTGGATGAGGCCATGTTAACGGGGGAGCCTATTCCCGTTGAAAAATCCGTTGGTGATACGGTGACAGGTGCCACATTAAACGGCCAAGGCAGTTTTAATATAAAAGCTGAGAGGGTAGGCTCAGAAACCATGTTATCGCAAATCGTTGCTATGGTCGCCGACGCCCAACGCAGCCGTGCCCCCATCCAAAAATATGCTGATCTAATTGCCAGTTGGTTTGTGCCAATTGTTATTTTAAGTGCGATTATTGCTTTTACGGCTTGGTATATTTTTGGCCCAGAACCGTCATTTGCTAATGGTTTCATCGCTGCTGTTTCCGTGCTTATTATCGCGTGTCCGTGCGCGGTCGGCCTGGCCACACCCATGTCGATCATGGTTGGTATGGGTCGCGGCGCCCAGTCCGGGGTTTTGATAAAAAATGCCGAAGCCTTGGAAAATTTCACCAATGTAGATACTTTGATTGTTGATAAAACCGGCACTTTAACTCTCGGCAAGCCAGTGCTTAGTGATGTGATCGCCTTTGATGATTTTTCAAAAACAGACATTTTAACAGCCGCCGCCAGTTTAGAAAATAAAAGCGAGCATCCCTTAGCAACGGCAATTGTCGAGGGTGCTAAACAAAAAAATATCACGCTTTTAAAGTCGGTAAATTTTAAAGCCGAAACCGGAATGGGTGTCAGTGCCAAGGTTGATGGTCAAATTGTCGCCCTTGGTAATAGTAAGATGATGGCTCTTTTAAAAATTGATGATAATAGTGCCACAGAACAAGCGCAAAATTTAAGAAGCCAAGGTAAAACCGTGATGATGATTGGCATTGATGGCAGATTAGCCGGCCTTATTGGCGTTGCTGATCCCATAAAACCCACCACTAAAAAAGCTTCGGACGATTTGCGAAAAGAAGGACTTCATATTGTCATGGTCACTGGTGATGAAGAAAGAACAGCACAGGCGGTGGCTACTGCCTTGGGTATTGATGATGTTAGAGCCAGCGTCTTGCCGGCTGGAAAAGTCCAGATCATTAAAGAACTTCAAAGCACTGGCGCCATGGTCGCCATGGCTGGCGACGGGGTTAATGACGCCCCTGCCTTGGCCCAAGCCGATGTCGGTATTGCCATGGGAACAGGGGCCGATGTTGCTATGGAAAGTGCTGGGATTACCCTTGTTCTTGGCGAGCTTAGTGCCATTGTCAGAGCGCGAAAATTATCCCACGCCACCATGAAAAACATTAAACAAAATCTTTTCCTCGCCTTTATTTATAATGGCATAGGCGTCCCCATCGCGGCAGGGGCACTCTATCCGTTTTTTGGGATATTACTTTCACCAATCATCGCGGCAGGCGCCATGAGCTTATCTTCGCTATCGGTGGTCAGTAATGCCTTAAGGCTAAGAATAACTAAAATATAATAGATTGAAATATGTAGATTTATTTGTCATAAACAATGAAACAAGAAATGGTTCTTTTAATGCCCATAAAAAACAAGATATTCACAGCACTGCTTATGTTGTTTGTCCTAACCGGACAAGCCATAACCGCTGATGATTTTAATTCTTGTGATATGGGTATGACCAGTATGCATATGAGCCAAGGTACCATGGATTGTTGTAATGATGAGGCAAACTGCGACATGGATTGTGCTCTTTCAATGGTTTTGATACTCAATGAAGCGCCCTCTTTTGAGAGCAGACTTGCCACATTTGAACATATAGCTATTTCTTCTCCCGCCAATAGATTTGGCAACTCCCTTTCCTCGTTATTTCGGCCACCGATTATCCTATAACATAGGATAAGTCCGTCTAAATTTTAGTATTTTAAATCACCCTTTAAAACGCTCTGGTTCAATCCATGAGGAGTAATCATTATGATTAAAGCGAATTTCATTTGGCCGCTAATGGCCTTTAGCCTGTTAATCTTGCAAAGCCAAAGCTGGGCGCAAGAGACACTTTTTATAGAGAATGCCATAAAAAGGGCTCAAGAAAATGACCCTTGGATCGAAGGCAATAAATATATGCAGGCAGCAACAATATCATCAAGCGTTGCCGCAGGGTCGCTGGCAGATCCACAAGTTTCCATTGGATTTGCTAATCTTCCCACCGACAGTTTTTCCTTTAATCAAGAAAGTATGACCCAAATTAAAGTCGGCCTTTCACAAATGTTTCCTCCCGGTGATAGCTTGAACATCAAAAAACGCCGCCTTCAATTAGAGGCGGATGAATTTCCTTATCTTAGGGAAAATAGAAACGCTATTGTAAGCGTTAGCGTGGGGCAGCTTTGGCTAGAAGTCTATCAAGCGCAAACCACTATTGCATTAATAGAAAAAAACAGATCACTTTTTGAACAATTAACCGAGATCGCCATGTCGAGCTATGCCTCAGCCATGGGCAAAACAAGACAGCAAGATATCATCCGTGCCCAACTTGAATTAACCCGATTGAATGATCGGGTCACCATGCTTAATCAAAGCCGAGAAATGTCATTTGAGAAACTTTCCGAATGGCTCAATGTTGAAAATAGTGATTTAAATTTCACCATTGCCGATCAATTACCAAACATAATGATCGCATATCCCCGTTACCTGAACCCTGATATTCACATTAATGATGAAGAATTATACGAACATTTTTCAAACCATCCGATGATGACTGCATTGGTGCAAAAAATTAAAGCGAGCGTAGCAGGGGTCGATTTAGCCAAGCAAAAATATAAACCGGCTTGGGGCATGAGCGCCAGTTACGGACGGCGAAATAATGATCCATTTGGCCATAGCCGCGCCGATGCCTTAACGGTGGGTGTGTCCTTAAGTGTGCCGCTCTTTACCGCAAATCGTCAGGATAAAGAATATCAATCCGCCGTCTCCAAACGTGAAGCCATAAGAACGCAAAAATGGCAAACATTACGAAAATTAAAAGCAGGCTTTGAAACCTCGAGGGCGCAATTATTTCGATTAGAACAACGCCAAAAACTTTTTGAAACTCAATTATTACCGCAAATGAGCGAGCAAGCCGAAGCGTCCCTTACCGCCTATACCAATGATGACGGTGATTTTGCCGAAGTGGTACGGGCGAGAATTGCCCAACTTAATGCACAAATTGACGCTTTAAACATCAATGTGGATAAACAAAAAGCCATCCTTCAGCTAAATTATTATTTTAGCGAAAGCACAAAGCATAACCAAGAACGCTCAGGAGAAATAAGATGAATAAAAATAAAATAACACTGGTTATTGCAGGGCCAATATTAGGCTCTTTGATGACAATATTTGTCTATTCTTTTTGGTTAGAGCCAGTCTCTAATTTAGCGCAAAGTGCTAATAGTGAACAAAAAGAACCTCTTTATTGGGTTGCTCCTATGGACCCAAATTATAAGAGTGACAAACCGGGAAAATCACCCATGGGCATGGATTTAATTCCTTTTTATAAGCAAGAGGGAGCAGGTCGTGGCACCATACAAATTTCCGCCGATGTCATAAATAATTTAGGTGTTCGCACCGCAACAGCCCAATATAAAATATTAGATTCATTGATCAAGACCGTGGGCTATGTGGGATATGACGAAGATCAATTGGTTCATATTCACCCGCGTGTTGAAGGATGGATCGAAAAACTTCATATAAAAGCAACGGGCGACCCTGTCCAAGAAGGCGAACCCTTGTATGATATTTATTCACCAACTTTGGTCAATGCCCAAGAAGAACTAGTGCTAGCCCTTAGCCGAAATAATAGCCAACTCATCAAAGCATCAGAAGACCGCTTGCAAGCTCTACAACTTCCCGCACGCGCCATCAGCCAATTAAAAAAAGACAAACAAGTAAAACAAACCATTACTTTCTATGCACCCAAAACAGGGGTGGTTGATAATTTGAATATTCGTCAAGGATTTTTTGTAAAGCCCGGAACCACCATGATGTCCATTGGCACTCTTGATAAAATATGGGTTGAGGCTGAAATATTCGAACGACAATCAGCCAACGTTAAGGCGGGATTACCTGTGACCATGACCATTGACTATCTTCCCGGCGAAGTCTGGCACGGCAAAATTGATTATGTTAATCCAACCTTAGACGCTAAAACCCGCACCATGAAAGTAAGGCTTCGTTTTGATAATGAAAATGGTGATCTTAAACCCAATATGTTTGCCCAAGTAATTATTGACACCATCAATGAAACTGAAAGTTTGATCGTACCAAAAGAAGCCGTTATTCGTACAGGAAGCAGTGACCGTGTGGTACTCGCCCTCGACCAAGGCCAGTTTAAATCCATTAAAGTTGAAATAGGCCGCGTTAATGAGCAATATTCTGAAATTTTATCAGGTTTAAATGCCGGCGAAAAAGTTGTGGTATCGGCGCAGTTTTTACTAGATTCTGAATCCAGTAAAACCTCGGACTTTAAACGTATGAACCATGCGGCGGAATAGGAGTTAGATCATGATTAAATCCATTATTATTTGGTCAGTAAGTAATCGTTTTTTTGTTTTATTAGCGACCTTTATGTTGGTTGGTGCTGGTTTATATTCTTTAAAAAACACCCCTGTTGATGCCTTGCCCGATTTATCGGATGTTCAAGTGATCATTAAAACCAGCTACCCCGGCCAAGCGCCACAAGTGGTCGAAGACCAGATAACATATCCCCTAACAACGGCCATGTTATCCGTTCCGGGCGCCGTTACCGTGCGCGGTTATTCTTTCTTTGGTGATAGCTATGTTTATATTATCTTTGATGAAAAAACAGATATTTATTGGGCTCGCAGTCGGGTTTTAGAATATCTAAGCCAAGTTGCCCCCTCTCTGCCCGCCTCGGCCCGCCCACAATTAGGGCCAGATGCCACAGGGGTTGGTTGGGTTTATCTTTATGCTTTGGTTGATAAAACAGGAAAGCATGACATAAGCCAATTACGCTCTATTCAAGATTGGTTCTTAAAGTTTGAATTACAAACGGTCGCAGGCGTTTCAGAAGTGAGTGCCATAGGCGGCATGGTTAAGCAATATCAAGTAAAAGTCGACCCTGATAAATTAAGGGCATTTGACATCCCCCTTTCCCATATTCAAATGGCGATTCAGCGCGGCAATCAGGAAATTGGCGCTTCCGTGGTTGAAATGGCTGAAGCGGAATATATGGTGCGCGCCACTGGTTATATTCAAAGTCAAGAAGACTTGGCCAATATACCCCTTGGTGTTAATCAAAATGGCACACCTTTATTATTAAAAGACATCGCCGAAATTGATGTTGGCCCTCAAATGCGCCGCGGAGTTGCTGAACTTAATGGCCAAGGCGAAACCGTTGGCGGCATTATCATTATGCGCTACGGTGAAAATGCCCAGCATGTCATTAATGGGGTTAAAGCTAAATTAGAACAATTGAAAAAAAGCCTTCCCCAAGGTGTTGAAGTGATCACCGTTTATGATCGGAGTGCTTTAATTGAACGTGCTATTGATAATTTATGGAAAAAATTATTAGAAGAATTCGCCGTTGTCGCGTTAGTTTGTATGATATTTTTATTTCATATTCGTTCTTCGTTGGTGGCTATTATCAGCTTACCTGTTGGTATTCTCACCGCCTTTGTAATTATGCATTTACAAGGGCTTAATGCCAATATTATGTCTTTAGGAGGGATTGCTATTGCCATTGGTGCCATGATTGACGGGGCGATCGTGATGATTGAAAATATGCATAAGCATATGGAACGAACGCCTCTGAATAATGAAAATCGTTGGCAAATTGTCGCTAAATCAGCGGGCGAGGTTGGCCCCGCGCTCTTCTTTAGCTTGCTGATCATTACGGTTAGCTTTCTTCCTGTCTTTACCTTGGAAGCACAAGAAGGCAGAATGTTCTCTCCGCTTGCTTTTACCAAAACCTACGCCATGGCCGCTTCTGCGGCACTAGCCATCACATTGGTGCCGGTTCTTATGGGTTATTTCATTCGCGGTAAAATATTGCCCGAGCATAAAAACCCAATCAATCGTTGGCTAACGTCAATTTATATGCCAGTGCTGAAGAAAGTTTTACATTTTCCCAAGCTTACCCTATTAGGGGCTTTGGTTGTTTTGGTTATTGGCTTTTGGCCGTTGGATAAAATTGGTAGTGAATTTATTCCCCCTCTTGATGAGGGTGATTTAATGTATATGCCGACCACCTATCCCGGTATATCCATTGGCAAAGCGCGCGAGCTTTTACAGCAGACAGATAAATTAATCTATACGGTACCAGAAGTTTTAACGGTTTTTGGTAAAGTCGGTCGTGCTGAAACTGCAACCGACCCCGCCCCGCTTACGATGATAGAAACTTTCATTCAGTTAAAACCGCGTGACCAATGGCGAGAGGGGGTCACCACAGAAAGCCTTAAAAAAGAATTAGATGCTTTGGTTAAATTTCCCGGCCTCACCAATGCTTGGGTGATGCCCATAAAAACACGCATTGATATGTTAGCAACGGGGATCAAAACTCCGGTTGGTATTAAAATTGCCGGCCCTGAATTAGTGCAAATCCAACAGATCGGTCAACAATTAGAGGACATTCTTAAAGATGTGCCTGGAACCGCATCGGTTTATTCAGAACGTGTTGCGGGTGGTCGTTATATTAAAGTTGATATCATGCGCGAAAAAGCCGCACGCTACGGTCTTAATATAGCAGACGTACAACAAGTTGTCGCCACCGCCATTGGAGGAATGAATGTCACTCAAACTGTCGAAGGCTTAGAGAGATATCCAGTAAATATAAGATATCCTCAAGATTATCGCGATAGTCCCGAACAGCTTTCATTATTGCCGATCGTCACCCCGAGCGGTCAACGCATATCATTAAGCGATGTGGCGAAAATATTAATCGAAGACGGCCCGCCCGGTATTAAAAGCGAAAATGCCCGACTTAACGGCTGGTCCTTCATTGATATTGAAGGGGTCGATGTAGGGACATATGTGGAAAATGCCCAAAAAATAGTTGACGAAAAACTCAACCTGCCCGTGGGATATTCCATCAACTGGTCAGGTCAATATGAATATATGCAGCGCGCCAAGGAAAAACTCAGCTATGTGGTGCCCATGACACTGCTGATCATCATTATCTTGCTTTATATGAATTTTCGTAATTTCATTGAAGTAGCCATTATTATGGGCACTTTACCGTTGGCCATGGTTGGTAGTATCTGGCTTATGTATCTTCAAGGATTTAATTTCTCTGTCGCCGTCGGGGTCGGTTTCATTGCCCTTGCCGGTGTTACGGTGGAAATTGGCGTTATCATGCTGGTTTATCTTAACCTTGCCTATCATCAGTTGGTCGAGGACTGCAGTAAAACAAAACTGAAGATTGACCCAGAAATGCTATTAGAGACCATATTGCACGGCGCAGGAATGCGGGTTCGTCCTGTTATGATGACGGCGGCGGCTATTATAGTAGGACTGCTCCCCATATTATACGGAACAGGTACAGGCTCACAAGTGATGAGCCGCATTGCCGCACCGATGGTCGGCGGCATGGTCAGTGCGGTTCTATTGACTTTACTTGTTGTGCCTGCGGTTTATTATTTATGGCGCAAAAGGTCGCTTTAAACTGTTGTGATATTTTTTCAGACGTTAATTATCTAGGCTTGCCTCAGCCTCTTGTATGGCCGCGAATTCCTCTTCTGGGGCTTTAGCGACAAGGTGATGACGACTATAAAGGAGAAAATATGCCAGCATCAAAAAGTAAAATATTGCCGCATAAATAATCACGTTTGGTTCAACTAAATAACCCGCAATCAAAGCGATAATAGCGAGAAATAAAGCCACGCTAGAGGTGATGATACCGCCCGGCGTACGGTAAGGCCGCACCATCTCAGGTTCACTTATTCTAAGTTTAATATGAGAGGCCATCATTAAAATATAGGATATGGAAGCACCAAATACCGCAATTAATATCAACATATTACCATCAATCACTAAGGACAGTATAAAGCCTATTGTCCCCGGTATGATCAGCGCCAAGTGCGGCGTTTTATATTTTGACGTTAAAGAGAGTACCCGAGGAATATAACCGGCCCGTGATAAAGCAAATACTTGACGAGAATAGCCATATATTATGGAAAAGAAGCTGGCAATTAATCCAGCCAATCCGACAATATTAATAAACTTACCCGTCAGAGTAGGCCCGCCGTAAGCCGTAGTGGACCGCATTGCCGCAATCAAAGGATCACCTGCTTGTGCAAGGTTTGCCGCACCGCCGCCGCCCGGTCCTAGGACCAGCACCAAGGCCGCTAAAAGTAAAAGAATGATAATCGCCGCAATCATGCCTTTTGGCATATTACGCGCGGGGTCTGCCACTTCCTCCGCAGCAAGGGGTAATCCTTCAACGGCGAGAAAAAACCACATACCGTATGGAATGGCCGCCCAGATACCGATTAAGCCGAAGGGTAAAAATTTACTAGCCCCGATACCGCCTGATATGGGGATATCAAAAAGATTAGCCACCGCAAAATGAGGAACCATGGCAATGATGAAAACCACCAAAGCAATAAGGGCAATTATGGTCACGACAAACATCAGTTTCAATGCCTCTCCCACGCCGTATATATGGATACCGATAAAAACCACATAGAATGCCAATGAGACTGTCCAGCCAGAAATACCAATCAGGCTATCAAGATAAGCCCCTATGAAGGTGGCGATTGCCGCGGGGGCTACTGCATATTCTAATAAGATAGCCGTACCCGTTAAAAAACCACCGAGCGGGCCAAAGGCGCGACGGGCAAATCCGTAGCCACCACCAGCGGAAGGAATCGTTGAAGAAAGTTCCGCTAAAGAAAAAATCATCGTCGTATACATCACCGCCATTAATAATGTGGCAATGGCTAGGCCGCCCCAACCGCCTTCGGCTAGGCCAAAATTCCAACCGGCAAAATCGCCAGAGATAACATAGGCAACGCCAAGCCCTGCCAGTAGTATCCATCCCGCCGCCCCTTGACGCAATTGGCGTTCAGAAAAATAGCCGTCCTCCACCGATCCATCAGTGTGCGAATTGTTATTTTGTTCTTCCATGATCTGCCCCTAATTTTTATATTTTCACAAAGCTATGTGATTTTATTTTGTAATTTGCAGTATAGATAGATTGATCTAAAATCAAAGAGTTGTTCTCATATTTTATAAAATTTTTATTTTTATCAATTTTCAGATTGTAAAACAGACAATAATGCTTCAAATATAAAGATATAAAAAATACTGATAAACCTTATCAATATTTAAAAACTGGAAGTTCTGATTATGTCAAATACCCTAAGCCTTGATCACTTAAAAAAATTAGTCGCAAGCGGCGACATTGATACTATATTGGTTTGCCAAATAGATATGCAAGGCCGATTGATGGGCAAACGATTTCACGCTCATTTTTTCTTAGACAGTGCCATAGACGAAACCCATAGCTGTAATTATTTACTGGCAACTGATATGGAAATGGAAACCGTAAAGGGCTATAAGTCCACTAGTTGGAGTGCGGGTTACGGCGATTACATCATGAAGCCAGATTTAAGCACTTTACGCCTAACCCCGTGGTTAGAGGGAACCGCTATAGTTATATGCGATATGCTTGATCCTAAAGCTCACGCCCCTATCTCCCATTCGCCGCGCGCTATATTGCAAAAACAAATTAGCCGCCTTGAAGCCATGTCAATAAAGCCGATGATGGCGTCAGAATTAGAATTTTTCCTCTTCAATGATAGTTACGAGCAAGCCCATCAAAAAGGCTACCGTCATATAAATACGGCCAGCACCTATAATGAAGATTATCATATTTTCCAAACCTCAAAAGAAGAAGATATTATGCGCGCTATTCGCAATGGGCTTTTTGGAGCCGGCATCACCGTTGAATGTTCAAAAGGCGAAGCATCGGCGGGTCAAGAAGAGATTAATGTTAAATATGATCACGCGCTCATTTCAGCGGATAATCATGTGATCATTAAAAATGCCTGTAAAGAAATCGCCTGGTCAAAAGGTAAATCAGTTACTTTTATGGCCAAATGGAATGATGTGGCGGCGGGCAATTCTTCCCATGTCCACCAATCCCTATGGAGTTTGGACAATAAGCCATTATTCTTCGATAAAAATGGTAAATATGGTATGTCAGAATTAATGGAGAATTATGTGGCAGGACTTTTGAAATATGCCGCCGAGTTTACTTATTTCCTCGCCCCTAATATTAATAGTTATAAAAGATTTTGCCCCGGTACATTTGCCCCTACAAAAGCCATTTGGAGCCTAGATAATCGTACGGCAGGATATCGTCTTTGCGGCGCAGATAGCAAAGCCATTCGCATGGAATGTCGCGTTGGTGGTGGTGATTTAAACCCCCATTTATCATTCGCCGCCCTGCTCGCCGCTGGCATTAAAGGGATCGAAGATAAACTGCCCCTAAATCCAGAATTTATCGGCGATGCATACGAAGAAAATAGTGATATAGAAGAAATTCCAACTAGTTTGCGCCAAGCCACAGAATTATTAGATCAATCAAAAATGTTACGCTCGGCCATGGGCGATGATGTTATCGACCATTATGTCCACTCCGCCCGTCACGAACAATCAGAATATGACCGTAAGGTTACCGATTGGGAAATTGAACGCGGCTTTGAACGCGGCTAATATATCCATCAATTAATAAGTGAAAGAAAGACGATAAATGTCACAATTAACCTGCATTTCGCCAATAGACGGTTCTGTTTTTGCCACAAGAGATATTCAGTCAAAGGCCCAAATTCAAAGCATTGTAAAAGCGGCGCGCTCCGCGCAAAAAAAATGGGCAAAATATGATTTAGACAAGCGCATCGCCATTGTAGAGAACGCCATCACCAAATTAGAAGAAGCCAACGACGATATTGTTATAGAGCTTGCCCATCTTATGGGTCGGCCAGTTCGCTACGGTGGCGAAATAGGTGGCGTAAAAGAACGCGCTTCATACATGGCATCTATCGCTAAAGAACAACTTGCCCCTACCTATATAGAACAATCAGATCAATTTGAACGCTATATCGCCAAAGAGCCTTTAGGGGTTATATTGGTAATAGCGCCGTGGAATTATCCATATCTTACAGCCATTAATACCATTGTTCCGACCTTGATTGCGGGTAATGCTATAGTCTTAAAACATGCCACTCAAACTCTTTTAGCAGGGGAGCGATTTGCCACAGCCTTTAAAGATGCGGGCTTGCCTGAGGGATTATTTTCTAATATTTTTGTCAATCATGAGGTTTCCTCACAATTGATTAAAGAGCGTACATTTGATTTTATCAACTTTACGGGTTCTGTCGGGGGCGGTAAACAAATCGAACAAGCGGCAGCAGGCACTTTTGTCGGCATCGGCCTTGAGCTTGGCGGTAAAGACCCTGCTTATGTGCGCCAAGACGCTGATCTTGAGGCCGCGGTCACCACTTTAATCGACGGTGCCATGTTTAATAGCGGTCAATGCTGTTGCGGCATTGAACGTATTTATGTCCATGAAAGCTTGTTTGATGACTTTATAAAAAAGGCCAAAAATATTGTCGAACAATATATCTTAGGCAATCCCTTACAACAAACAACGACCCTAGGTCCGATGGCTCATTTGCGTTTTGCAAACGAAGTTAGAGAACAAATAAAAGAGGCGTTGGCTAAAGGCGCAAAATCGATTATTGACAAGTCGCTTTTTAGTAAAGATAGTGGCGATGATGCTTATCTTGCTCCTGAAATTTTAATTGATGTAGATCATTCCATGCGCGTAATGAAAGACGAAAGCTTTGGCCCTGTTGTTGGTATTATGAAAGTAAGCTCGGACCAAGAAGCTATTGAGCTTATCAATGATAGCGTCTTTGGCTTGACTGCGTCTATTTGGACGAAGGACGCGGTAGCCGCAGCTGATATTGGCGAGCAAATCGAAACGGGAACCGTTTTTATGAACCGCTGTGATTATCTTGACCCGGCGCTGTGCTGGACAGGATGTAAGGATACGGGCCGCGGTATGTCGCTTTCTTATTTGGGTTATCAATCAGTGACACGACCAAAGTCTTACCATTTGAAAAAGGTTTAAAATTATGAAATATTTTGGAAATTGGAGCTACCCCACTGCCATTAAATTTGGGGCGGGACGCATTAAGGAATTAGCAGAGGTTTGCATCGCAAATGGCATTCAAAAACCCTTATTGGTGACAGACACCAGTTTGGGCTCTTTGCCTATGACGCAAAATACTTTTGATATTTTACGCGCCGCGAAACTTGACGTTAAATTATTTGCCGGTGTCGTGCCAAACCCTAACGAAGATAATTTAAAGGCGGGTATTGACGCCTTTAATGCGGGTGATCATGATGGTATCATCGCTTTTGGTGGTGGCTCTAGCCTCGATTTAGGTAAGTTAATTGCCCTTATGGCCAAGCAAAGCATCTCTGTCTGGGATTTAGAAGATGTTGATGATTGGTGGACACGAGCGGATGCTGATAAAATATACCCTGTGATCGCAGTGCCAACCACCGCTGGTACAGGATCAGAGGTGGGTCGGGCCGGCGTTTTGACCGATGAAAAAACCCAAAGTAAGAAAATTATTTTCCATCCTAAATTAATGCCTGTCACTGTGGTGTGTGATCCAGAACTTACCGTTGGTATGCCACAAATAATTACCGCTGGCACTGGCATGGATGCCTTTGCTCATTGCTTGGAAGCCTATTGCTCGCCCCATTATCACCCCATGTCACAAGGCATTGCCCTTGAGGGTATGCGTTTGGTTAAAGATAATCTGATGCGGGTTTATAATGATGCTAATGATATAGAAGGTCGCGCCAACATGATGAGCGCGGCACTGATGGGCTCCACGGCCTTTCAAAAAGGCTTAGGGGCAATTCACGCTCTATCCCACCCCCTTGGCGCCCTTTATCATTGTCATCACGGCACCACCAATGCGGTTGTGATGCAACCCGTGCTTAAATACAATCGTGTTGCCATTGAAAAATCCATTGCTCTTGCCGCCGCTTACCTTGAAATTGACGGCGGCTTTGACGGGTTTTATGATTTTGTAGGCCAGATCAATGATCAATTAAATATTCCCAAAAACTTGAGCCAATTGGGGGCCGATAAAAAAGATATCGACCTTATTGCCGCTCTAGCCCTTAAAGACCCCAGTGTCGGGGGGAACCCTATTAAAATGACCTTGGAGAATACCACCCAATTGTTAAAGACGTGTTTTTAATCACTTGATAATCACAGCAAATTTAATTGCAGGAGCGGTGAAATTTTATCATTTGTAATATTATATAAGCTACTCTTTAATGTCATTTTTTAATGAATAGAACGAGGAAAATCATGACAGATACTAGAATAGAAGCTGATCAACTTGAGATGGAAAAGCATATTAGCCAAGTGCCTGATACCCAGTCTGTGGCTCATTTTAAACCTTCCAATGATATCATACGTCTGCCTTTAAAATTTGATATTGAAAAATTACGCGAGGCCGTCGATAATATTTCCGCTAATGGCAAAGGGTTTATTGATATGGGTTCTGGCTTTCAAGCAACCTCATTAACCCAGCGCCCGGGAGACACAACAGCAAACTACAATGATCTGTCGGGTCGTTATTATGTTCGCCTTGATGAAAGCTTGAAAGAGCATCCTCGCGATGATATTGTTGATGAAAGTGAATTTAGTGAGCTTGTTAGTGATTTTCAAGGAACATATTTTGATTATGTCCACCAAGAACTGAGTAAACGTTACCCTATTGGTCGGATGCGAGTTTTATTAAAAGAACGCTTTAACTGTAATAGCTGGCACCGCGATCCAGAACCAAGACTGCATATTCCTATCTATACTAATCCAGGAGCATTATTCATCGTAAATCATCATTGTACCCACCTGCCTGCTGATGGATCTGTATATTTTACCGATACTCGTGGCTATCATACCGCCTTAAACGGCGGAGAGAGTAACCGTATTCATATTGTTGCCGCCCTTGCTTATCCTGAGGCTGTCATTTTATGAATAATTATTCACAAATGAAGTATGATAATAAAAATAGCTCAATAAAATATATTGACTATAGAAGCGACACTTTTACCAAACCAAGCCTTGAAATGAAGCAAGCGGCTATGGATTGTTTACTTGGTGATGATGTCTATGAAGAAGACCCCACAGCCATCGCCTTGCAAGAAAAAATGGCAAAAATGTTAGGCAAAGAAGCAGCGCTTTTACGTCCACGGGAACACAAGGCAATTTAATCGCTATGTTATGCCATTGTGCTCGCGGTGAAGAAGTTATTGCCGGTGATCGTTACCATATTTATAGCGATGAAGCCAAGGGGGCCTCTGTGCTTGGTGGTATCGCCATGGATCCCTTAAAAACGGATCAATTTGGTAGTATCAATATTGATGATTTTCTGGGCGCCATCAAGCAAGATGATGTTCATTATGCTATTAGTAAATTACTGTGTCTTGAAAATACCGTTTCGGGCTGTGTTCAAAATCAGGACCATATTGACGCTTTGGCAAAGGCGGCTCATGATCATGATATTAAAGTTCATCTGGACGGCGCCCGGCTTTTTAACGCCGCCGCCGCACAAGATGTTGCCATCTCAAGTCTGGTAAAAAATATCGACACTATATCCATATGTTTATCAAAAGGGATTGGTGCCCCTGCTGGCAATGTCTTGATAGGATCGAAAGAATTTATCCATAATGCTCGCAGACAACGTAAATTGCTAGGGGGCGGCATGAGACAAGTTGGTATCCTCGCCGCCTGCGGAATTTATGGCCTAGATCATAATGTACCGCTCTTAAAAGAGGATCATCGCCGCGCCCGAAGATTAGCCGAAGAATTGGCAAAATTACCACAAATATCCATCAATCTTGATCTTGTGCAAACAAACATGCTTTTCATTGAGCCTGACGCCAATGATCGAGAAAGCTTGCGCCACTTTCTTTATGAAAGAAACATCATCATCGGCGCTCCAAACCCAACAGCCCGTACGGTTGTTCATTTGGATATTTCCGATGATGATATTGATCATACTATCAAAAGCTTCAAAGAATTTTACAGCAATTAAATATAATGATTAGGGTTTAAAGCCTGTTATGGCTTTAATTTCCAAATAATCATGCAATCCCCAGACGCCTTTTTCGCGTCCGTTTCCAGATTGTTTATAACCACCAAATGGCGTGTCACCATTACCGCTTCTGTAATTAATAGCCACTTGACCCGCGCGGATTTTTTCCGCTACCGCTCTGGCATGATCCATATTGCCTGAACTGACATAACCGGCAAGGCCATAATCGGTATCATTGGCAATTTCAATAGCATCTTCCTCAGTATCATAGCCAATTAAAGTGATAACAGGGCCAAAAATTTCTTCCCTTGCAATGGTCATATTATTGTTGGCATTGGCAAAAACAGTAACCTGAACATAATAACCTTTTGAAAGATGAGCAGGACGACCAACACCACCGCTAACAAGTGTTGCCCCCTCATCAATGCCTTTTTGAATAAGGGTTTGGATTTTATCAAATTGTACTTTGCTGACCACAGGCCCTAGATCGGTTTTTTCGTCCGTTGGATCACCAACGATTAATTTTTCAGCAGCACCCCGCGCCGCTTCTATGGCAATATCCATGCTTTCATTTGGAACAAGCATCCGGGTCGGTGCATTACAAGACTGACCACTATTATCCATACAATATTCAACACCGTCCGCTACGGCCTGAGCAATGTCGGTATCGCGCAGGATAATATTGGCTGATTTACCGCCAAGCTCTTGACTAACTCTTTTAACCGTATTGGCAGATGCTTTAGCAACGGCGATACCGCCCCTTGTAGAGCCCGTAAAAGACATCATGTGAATATCAGGATGGGCTGACATAGCTTCGCCCACATCAGGGCCATTACCATTGACCAGATTAAAGACACCGGCAGGCACACCCGCTTCATGGAGAACTTCGGCTAAAATCATCGCATCAAGCGGCGCAATTTCACTTGGTTTTAAAACAATAGTGCATCCTGCGGCAAGGGCTGGTGCAACTTTGACCGCCACTTGGTTCATCGGCCAGTTCCACGGCGTAATCAGCCCACAAACGCCAATCGGTTCATAGCGTAAGATAATGCCGTCTTCTTCTTTTTCAAATTGAAAGTTTTTAAGAGCTTTTAAAGCACTTTTAAAATGGCTCGTTCCCACTGCGGCTTGAGAATCCCTTGCCAAAGTGATCGGTGCTCCCATCTCTTGGGATATAGCCATCGCCACTTCTTCGCGTTTGATGGCATAAAGATCAATGATTTTTTCAAGCAATGCAATACGCTGTGCCACTGTCCATTTTGAATAAATAGGGAATGCCGCTTTTGCCGCGGCAACGGCCCTATCCACATCCGCTTTTGCGCCCATGCTAATTTGCGTAAAGGCTTCTTCTGTGGCGGGATTAATAACATCAAAAACATTAGCAGTGATAGGAGCAACCCATTCACCATTAATATAAAATTTTAAATAGTCTTGCATTACAAATGTCTTTCTTTCAAAAATTATTCTTGCTTATAACCTATAATTGTTTCAGGTTCTTCTTCGATCCGTGTCATGGTTTTATCCGAATATGCCAAATATAAAGAAACCAACGGAGAAAGATAAGAAAAAAATACAAATGGTAGATAATTTATTGTTGCAACACCCAAAGCCGTCGCACAAAACACCTCATTTGTATTCCACGGAATAAGAGGCGCGGTTACTGTTCCCGCATCCTCACAGGCCCGTGATAAGTTTTTTGGATGCAATCCAAATTTTCGAAACGCCCCCGCAAACATACGAGCGGGAATAATAATTGCCATCGTTTGATTAGCCGCCGTAAAATTAACAAAGATACAAGACGCCAAAGTTGAGGTCACCAACCCACCAATGCTGCGAACTTTGGATAATGACGCTCCTGCTAGTGATTGCAACATGCCGCTCGCTTCCATAATGCCGCCAAAAGACATGGCAGCAAGAACGAGGAACACCACCCCAAGCATAGAAGCCATTCCACCGCGATTAAAAAGCTGATCGACCATAATATCCCCGCTATCAATGGTAAATCCGCCCGCAATGATATTGAGAATAAGCGAATAGGTCCCCGCTAATGTAACGTTTCCTTGTAAGGCACTTTCTAAAAAATTCCATTGAAATAAAGGCACAGCAACAATAGCTAAAAACACGCCTAATGTTAGAGCGGGTATTGCTGGTAATCCTCTTGCCACAAGGCCGACCACGGCAATCGGCGCGATAAGTAACCATAAAGATACATTGAAATGTTGACTAATAATATTCTGCAACGCCTCAATTTCTGTAATATTGGTGGAGGCGGGAGAATAAAATATATCAAGCGTTAAATAGATCAGAAGAGAGACCAAAATAGCCGGCCCTGTAGTAAAAATCATATGCTTGATATGAGTAATAACGTCGATGCCAACCATGGCTGGCGCAAGGTTTGTTGAATCCGACACAGGGGACATTTTATCGCCAAAATAAGCACCAGAGATTATTGCCCCAGCCACTAAGCCCGTATTGATCCCCATGACCGTGCCAACTCCCACCAAAGCTAAACCCACCGTCCCTATGGTTGACCAGCTTGATCCCGTGCATATGGCAACCACACCACAGCTAATACAGGAAATAGTCAAAAATGCTTTAGGCGATATGATTGCCAAGCCATAATAAATCAACATCGGCACAATGCCAGAGGCGATCCAAATGGCAATTAACGCGCCCACCAACAGCATGATAAGATTTGCCTGCATCGCCATATCAATTGATTTCAAGATACCGTCTTCGAGCTTTTTATAGGGTACTTTAAGAATAAAAACAGCGACCAACCCCGCCACTACCGCCGATACAAATAATATCATTTCGCTTGGTACAAAATCTTCGCCCAAGAATAAATTAACAACCATCAATCCAATTAGAAAAACAAGGGGGATCATTGAAACAATAACCCCCGGACTCTTTTGATCGGATCCTTCATTTGTCGATTGTTGCATTATACCCCCCTTTATTTGTTGAATTTTACTGTTACATATTTAACGACTTAACTCCAAGGAAAAGGGCTATTTGAAACAGGATGAAGATCGCCTTCTTGATAACGAGAAAATCTAAATGGTTTTAAGAGTTTGGATTCAGTTCCGCAAATAGTTTCAGCCACTAATTTACCGACCCCTAACATTTTATAGCCGTGGTTTGAATCAGCGATCACATAACAATTTTCGCGAAAATGATCAAAAACGGGAAAACTGTCAGGTGTAAAGGCGCCGATACCGCCCGATGGTTCGTTTTTATATTTTGCAATTTGTCCTGAAAAACGCTTTTGGCAATGAGCCAGAGCCGAGACCCACATATGGGCAAAATCATCACCAACGATAAATTCAGGGGATAATGGCCCATAAGGATCAACATTAACATCATCGGCCTTTTTATCAACAATGAACGGGGCAGCCCCGCCTTGGATTCCGCCAAAATGAAAATCTGGTTTATAATAAATACCCCACATTTTATCGGTAATGAGCGAGCCATCAACGTCTGAATATAACGCAGCGTCCGTATCCACATGGATTACGGGCGGCATTTTACCGTCATTGGTTTGCTGTAAATTTGGATCAACACCAAGGGTGCCTTCTTGTAGGGACCAATAAATCCACATATCAACATCTTTTACGATCTCACCAGTAACAGAATTTTTGATATCAATGGTTTTTGGTAAACTAAGCATATCCCAAAATTTTGGCGTCCATGGCCCCGCCCCAATCACCACATAATCGCATTCAATAACACCGCGATTGGTTTCAACGGCTCTAATTGCCCCTGTTGCGTCTTCTTTAAAGCCCGAAAATTCAACGCCGCTGATGATGCGCACGCCTTCGGCCTCTGCTTTGCTGGCAAGGCCGTACATAGCACGGGTATTATTGGCGTAACCACCCGGCTCCTCATGAAGGACAGTGGTTATATTTTGCGCTTGCCAGTCATCAAATATGCCTTTCATATAAGCCATGCAATCTTTCTCGCCTTCTATCAAAGTTGAGCGATAACCAATATTTTTTTGCTGCTGATGAATAGAAACAATATCTTCGTGCATGGTTTCTGAGCTGATTTGCATATAGCCCACAGGGTGATAACTATAAGCATCAGGATCACTTTCCCAAACTTTGACACTATGGGCCATTAATTCGCGCATGGCTGGTTGGAAATAATTATTGCGAATAACGCCGCAAGCAATACCACTAGCACCAGCACTAATACCCGATTTATCCACAATCAGAATATCCGAACCGCTGCCCTTTCCTTGGGCTTTTAATTCAAGGGCCAAATGATAAGCTGTGCTTAAACCATGGATGCCCGCGCCAATGATGACGTAGGGACAATGAGAGGGAAATGCCATAATTTTATCCTTTTATAAACGAAAATATAGCTAAATCACTAACCCATAGCGGGGCTATAGAAAACTGCAAAAGTTTAGCATAATTAATATTAATCATTATCATTAATTTTTCTTATGCTATTATAACAAGGATTGACCGACACACCGATGCTGTTCAAACTAAGATTAGAAAAAATAAAATTATGAGAATTTTCATGAACCATATAGAAAATATGCTCAAACGCAGAAAATCCGGCTTTAGCTTGGAAAGTGATTTTTATCATGACCAAGCCATATTTGACCTTGAAATGAAGGCTATTTTTGAAAATGACTGGGTCTTTGGCGGCAATGATTGTGAAATCCCGAAGCCGGGAGATTATATTACGGCGACAATTGGCCGTAACAGCATCATCATTGTCCGTGACCAACAGGAGCAAATTCACGCCTATTTAAATAGTTGCCGTCACAGAGGCTCACTGATTTGCACCCATAAAAAAGGGAATGCTAATCAATTGGTTTGTCCTTATCATCAATGGACATACGGCTTAGACGGCACCTTAAAACATGCTGGTGAAATGGGTTCAGATTTTGACCCAACGCAATATTCCCTTAAATCAGTATCCTTAAAAATATTGCACGGTCTCATTTATGTTTGCATCTCTAAAACGCCTCCTGATTTCGAAAATTTTAAAACTCAAGTTGGCCCTTACATTAAGCCCCATCAACCTTTTCGTACTAAAGTCGCCCACGAGGACAATATTATCGAAGATGCTAATTGGAAGCTGGTGATTGAAAATAACCGCGAATGTTATCACTGTGCGGGCTCACACCCGGAACTGACCTATTCCCTAACCGCCTTTGCCATGCCCGATGATCCACGCGGCGACAGTTTTTTCAATGAATTAATGCCCAAAAAAATCAAAGATTGGGAAAAACTAGGCCTTCCCCATAAACCTGTGCCGGGCGGAGAGAAATTTCGCTGCATTCGATTACCCTTCATTAATGATGCGCTCTCCATGACCGTTGATGGTAGTTTGGCCTGCCGTAAATTGCTTGGTGATTTTACCGAAGCAGACCTAGGCTCGGTTCGTATGTTCCATGTTCCGGGAAATTGGAACCATTTTGGCAGTGATTATATTCTCCATGCCAGTGTCACGCCGCTTAGCCCTGATCAAACATTACTGACTACAAAATGGTTGGTTCATGAGGACGCGGTTGAAGGATGGGATTATGATGTCGAACATTTAACGCGCGTTTGGAAAGCTACCAATCAACAAGACGCCATTCTCGCCCATAATAATCACCTTGGCACCAAGTCCGTTGGTTATGAGCCTGGCCCTTATGCACAATCAGAATTTATGTTGACCGACTTTACCAATTGGTACGCAAAAATGATGGAAAATTATCTAGTAAACGTAAAAAATAATGAGGATCTCTAAATGGTTATAGGGTCTCGCACACCGCTACCGAATTTCAAAAAAGGAAGCGCAGGCAATTGGCTATCGGGCTCATTCATTGAATGTAATGCTATTAATGATGAAAATTCTGAGGTTAGAAGTTACCAATTTAAAGACCCCTACGGCGGCGGTTTTAAATATAAAGCAGGCCAACATATTAGCATTTTACTACCCCTTGATGATGGTGAAGAATACCGCACATTCACCATCGCCTCATCACCAACGCGCGCGCATAACATAACATTGACCGTTAAAACCAATCGACCAAATGGTGCAACAGCGTGGATGCGAGAAAATATTATAGTGGGGACAAAGCTAATTGCTGTTGGCCCCACCGGCCCCTTTAATATTGCTGATCACCCCTGCCATAAATTACTGCTGATCTGCGCCGGCAGTGGCATTACACCAATGATGTCAATATTACGTTGGTTATGGGATCGCAAAGAAGATATTGAAATAACCTTTATCCATTATGCAAAAAATCCGGATCAATTTTTATTCAATGATGAATTAAAGCAGATTGCCAAGGATTATTCGTCATTAACAGTACATCAAATCTCAACAGACCGTCCTGATGGAAAAACAAATAACCTGCCCAATTTTGAACAAATCACATCCCTTATTGATATGACAGACCATGATGTTTTTTGCTGTGGACCAAATGGTTTTATGCAAAAAATAGAAAAAATTGTCAAAAAAGCTGGTGCCAATCATTATTATCAAGAAAGTTTCGGCACCCAAATAAAATCCAATATAAACAGTAATATTGTCACCAATGCCGAGAATTTGACCATTAATTATAAAGGACGGATAATTGAAGCCAAAAAAGGGGAAAATTTACTTGCTGTGCTTAAAAAGCATAAATTTATTATCCCCACCGGCTGTCAATCTGGCATGTGCGGCACCTGTCATCTAAAAATCTTGCGCGGTAGTGTTGATATGAACCATCAGGGAGGCCTAAGTAAAGCCCAAGAAGATGAAGGTATTATTTTAGCCTGTAGCTCTACCATAACCACTGACTTAACCCTTATTTAAAAGCGAATTTAATAATGCCACATCATATTTTAAATTTCATTCATGATGAAAACCCTGCTTTTAGTGATGATTTATATGAGCAAGCAAAACGCTGCCTTTTGGATACATTGGGGGTCGCCGCCGCCGCAAAAACCACGGAACCAAGCCGGATATTATCAAACCATATTCGCCGTCAATATGGGCCGACCGATGACAGTAGAGCAAAGTTATTATTTCGGGATCAATATGCCAGTGAATGTGGCGCAGCCTTTTACGGCGCGGGGTCCATTGACAGCCTTGATGCCCACGATGGGCAAGTGCTAACCAAAGGTCATATAGGTGTGGTGGTGATGCCAACTTTATTTGCCATACCAGAAATTAATGATTTAAGCGCTAAACAATTGCTTGATGCCATCATCATCGGTTATGAAATTGGCACCCGCGCCGGTATTGCTCTGCATGCGACCTCCTGTGATTATCATACCTCAGGCGCATGGAATGCTTTGGTCAGCGCCGCCCTCGTGGCTCGTCTTAAAAAACTATCCCCCGATCAAACATTGGAAGCCTTAGGCTTGGCTGAATATCACGGGCCGCGCAGTCAAATGATGCGCTGTATTGATAATCCTATCATGGCCAAAGATGGATCTGCTTGGGGCGCATTAGCGGGTTATTCGGCAGCACTTTTAGCCATGGACGGTTTTACAGGTGCCCCTGCTGTGACTTTATTTGAAGATCAAGTTAAAGAAATATGGAGCGACCTTGGTCAACGCTTTTATATTCATGAACAATATATAAAAGCCTATCCTGTTTGCCGATGGGCCCAACCAGCGATCGAAGCCGTACTGACTTTAACGCACGCTCATGAAATTGACCTTGATCAGATTAAGCATATTGATGTTTATAGTTTTCACGAGGCTAAAAGATTATCAACACCCCGCCCTAAAAATTCCGATCAGGCCCAATATAGCCTACCTTTTTCCGTGGCCTGTGCGTTGCGTGATGGTACGGTAAACACCAAAGCCATTACCGATGAGCTTGAAGATCCTCTGCTTTTATCCCTTAGTCACCGTGTTCGAACTTTTGAGCTTGAAAAATATTGTGACCTTTTTCCTGCCGAACGTTGGGCCCATGTTATCATTGAAATGAACAATGGTGAAAAATATCAATCTGAGCCGTCAATTGCCCGAGGAAATCCTGAAAACCCCTTAACTAATGAGCAAATAAAAGATAAATTTTTTGACCTTAGCACCATTAGCTTAAGCCAAGATCAAAGTCAGAAACTTTATGATACCATCAGTAATATTGAGAAACTATCATCACTAAAACCATTATTAGAGCTAATTTGAGGGATCATAAATGAGACGAAACCTTCCTCCATTTGCAGCTCTGAAAGCCTTTGAAGCCGCAGCGCGTCATAATAGTTTCAAGGCGGCGGCTGATGATATTTCATTATCCCCTTCCGCCATCAGCCATCAAATCAGGTCCTTAGAAGAATATCTTGGCTTTCAACTTTTTATTCGTGAAAAAGGGTATGTGCGCTTAACTGAAAAGGGCTTGCAATATAATAGCCTAATCGAGGATATTTTTGACCGATTAGAACAAACAACCCATGATTTTCAAATTAATAATCATAAGACTAAAATCGTTATTAATCTTTTTCATTCTTTTTTATCCTCTTGGCTCTATCAACGCCTTACGGATTTTCAAGAAAAATATCCCCATATAGAGCTTTGTTTTATCAGTTCCGACAACCCGCCAGAATATGATAAATTCGAATTTGATATGGCCATTTATTTTGGCCAAGCACCGTTAAGTAATGGCGTATCTATTGCTTTATTCGATGATTATATGACATTGGTTTGTAATCCAGAAATGGCGAAAAAGCTCCCCTCAAGCGATGATATTTTTGACTTAGAACAATTGCCCTTTTTGCATTGCACCTGCGAGCCTAATGAATGGGAAATCTGGTTTAATTCATACGATCAACCCTGCCCGAAACAAGATTATAAACTTTCAACCAATGACCGCTCGATGGTGATGAAGGGGGCCGCTCATAATATGGGAATTGCCATCGGCAGGCAGCCCTATATGGAAAGATACTTGCGATCTGGTGAGTTGGTCATGCCTTATGATAAATATATTGATAGCGGCAATAAATATTATTTGACATACTCAAAATCATTAGAACAAAATAAAAATATTATCCTTTTTCAAAAATGGCTTGTCGATCAATGTAAGGACTTGACCGTACCACCATTACCAAGCGAAGAAAAATCATGAGTAGATATTCAGCATTTTCGTTATTTAAAAACGCCTTAAGCGGACATAAAAATTGGAAGCGGGCATGGCGCGCGCCTGAACCACAAAAAAAATATGACGTCATCATTATTGGCGGCGGTGGTCACGGCCTCGCCACGGCTTATTATCTTGCCAAAGAGCACGGCATCACAAATGTAGCGGTTTTGGAAAAAGGCGGTTTGGGTAGCGGTAATATTGGACGTAACACGACCATTATTCGTTCTAATTATATGCTCGGCGCAAATACTAGGTTTTACGAACATTCCATGAAATTATGGGAAGGATTATCCAATGATCTAAACTATAATATGATGTTTTCACAGCGCGGACTTATTAATTTAGCCCATACACCAGGCCAAATGGACGCTTTTTCGCGCCGAGGCAATGCTATGCTTATGGAAGGCGTGGACGCCGAACTTATCGACAACCAAGAAGTATGTCGCAGAGTTCCCGGATTATACTGCGGACAAAATACCCGCTTTCCAATCCTTGGTGGTTTATGTCAACCACGAGCAGGAACAGCGCGCCATGATGCGGTAGCGTGGGGATATGCACGCGGCGCTGATCAATACGGCGTCGATATTATTGAACATTGCGAGGTCATTGGCTTCATTAAAGACGGCGATACTGTTACAGGCGTTAAAACCAATCGCGGCGAAATATTCGCACCCAAAATTGGCGTCTCTGTGGCTGGCAACACCTCGACTGTCATGAAGTTGGCGGGTATTGATAAATTGCCAATCGAATCCCATGTTTTACAAGCGTTCGTGTCTGAACCGCTTAAGCCATTTCTCAATACGGTCGTCACTTATGGGGCTGGACATCTTTATATTTCCCAATCCGATAAAGGCGGGCTTGTATTTGGTGGTGATTTGGACGGTTATAATTCCTACGCACAGCGCGGAAACCTTCCCATATTTGAACATGTGGCGGCGGCGGCGGTGACCATGTTCCCCGTCCTATCCCGCCTTCGTCTGCTCAGAAATTGGGGCGGCATCATGGATATGTCTATGGACGGCAGCCCGATCATTTGTAAAGGGCCATTACCGGGCCTCTACCTGAATGCTGGCTGGTGTTACGGTGGCTTTAAAGCGACACCTGCCGCGGGTTGGTGCTTTGCCTATACCATTGCTAAAGACCAACCCCATCCCTTGAATGCTGATTTTACTTTGGACCGTTTTTATACGGGCCACGAGCTTGATGAAGGAGGATCTGGGCCCTATCCCGGACATCAGTGAATGAATAAGAAGAGAACATTATGATTATAAATTGTCCGATATGTGGCCCAAGAGAAGCCGCTGAATATTCCTATATAGGTGACGCTACTCGGGTTCGTCCTGAGGCTGATAATATTGATCTTAATAGTTGGTCAGATTATGTTCACCAACGCCAGAACCCGCGCGGAAATCACCACGAGCATTGGCAACATAGCGGTGCTTGTCGGAGCATATTATGTGTGACAAGAGACACCCTAAGTCACGCTATTTCTGGTGTAAAATTAGTTGGTCCATATTCAGAGGACACAAAATAATGAGCGGATTTAGACTTCATAATAAAGGCATTCTAATCAATAAGGACGCCCCCATTCAATTTAGCTTTGATGGTAAAAAAATGAACGGCTTTAAAGGGGATACATTAGCATCTGCCCTGCTCGCTAATGGTCAAACACTGGTCGGTCGTTCTTTTAAATATCACCGTCCGCGCGGCATTTATAGCGCCGGACCAGAGGAACCAAATGCGCTTGTATCATTGCGCCAACAAGGGCGTCATGAACCAAACACAGTAGCCACAGGCATTGAGCTTTATGACGGGTTAATCGCTAATAGTCAAAATGCGTGGCCGTCGCTTAATTTTGACGTCATGGCGGCAATTCAGATTTTCTCCCCCTTTTTAATAGCAGGGTTTTATTACAAAACATTTATGGGCACAGGCCAAAGATTTTGGCATTTTTGCGAACATTTTATCCGCCGCGCCGCCGGCATGGGTAAAGCGGGATTAGAGGCTGACCCGGACCGTTATGAAAAGGCCAATATATTTTCTGATATAGTGATCATTGGCGGCGGCTGTGCGGGTTTAATTGCCGCGCGCACAGCGGTGCAATCTGGTGCTAAAATTTTATTGGTTGATGAAAACCCAGAACTAGGCGGCGCTTCATTAGAGGAAGAAGCCACCATTGAAGGGATAAATACAGCCGATTGGATTGCAGAAACCATCAATCACTTGGCTAAAAATAATAATGTAACCCTGATGAGACGTACCAGCGTTTATGGTTATTTTGATGATAATATTTTAGGGGCAGTAGAACGGGTCTCTGATCATAAAATTGAACCTGAGAATAATCAGCCCCGCCAACGTCATCTTAAAATCTTTGCAAAGCGCGTTATCATTGCCACAGGAACAATCGAAAGGCCGCTTGTTTTTGCAGGAAATGATTTACCCGGCATCATGCTTGCTAATGCGGCCCTTCGTTATGCCCATCGTTACGGCGTCGCGGTTGGCAAGAATGTTGCCATTTTTACCAATAATGATGATGGCTATCAAACTGCCATTCAGTTAAAAAAACTAGGCGTTAATGTGACCACCATCATCGATGCGCGTACCCATACCAATTTTACCTTAGATGGTATTAAATCGATCACAGGCCATGTGGTCACATCCGCCAAAGGCAGTAAATATATCAAACAAATTGATATTGCTCCTTATGATCATAGTGATCATTCTATTGGTGATATTCAAAGCCTAGAGGTTGATAGCTTGCTTATTTCTGGCGGCTATACGCCGATGATAAATTTAACCAGTCAAACCGGAACGCCAGCCATTTTTAATGAAGAAATACAGTCCTTTATACCGGGGCCTCCTAACCGAGCGTGGCAGGCTTGCGGTGCGCTAATTGGTGCATTTGAATTAGAGGAATGTTTGAACACGGCGATTGAGGCGGCGCAAAATTCCCAAAAACTATTAGGTTTAAAAGTGAGCCCTGTAAAACCTGTGACAGTCAGTGGAGCCAATTTAAAAGCTATTCCTTTCGCCCTCACTGAAATTCCTTGTCTTCAAACGTCTGCTAAAAAATTCATTGATTTTCAACATGATGTAACGGTTAATGATTTACAGATTGCCCACCGAGAAGGTTTTCGCTCTGTCGAGCATTTAAAACGCTATACCACCCTTGGCATGGCCGCAGATCAAGGTAAAACATCAAATATGAATGCCCTTGCCATTATGGCACAATTGCGCGGCATATCTATTCCAGAGGCAGGAACCACACGGTTTCGCGCCCCTTATAAGCCTGTTGCATTAGGCACTTTGGCTGGACGCTATATTGGCAATCATTTTAGCCCCTTGCGGCGCACACCAATGCATGATTGGCATATAGAACACGGCGCGGAAATGATTGAAGCAGGACTTTGGCACCGACCTCGTGTTTATAAAAAATCGGGCGAAACCGTGACCGATGCCTATATTCGTGAAGCTGCCGCCGTTCGCAAGACTGTTGGCATCGTTGATGTTACTAGTCTTGGCAAAATTGATGTTCAAGGCCCCGACGCCGCAGAATTTCTTAATCGGATTTATGCCAATGCATTTTTAAAAGTTGATGTTGGTAAAGCGCGCTACGGTGTGATGCTGCGTGAGGACGGTTATATGTTTGATGATGGCACCTCATGGCGGTTATCACCAACACAATTTTTAATGACCACGACCACGGCCAATGCTGCCACGGTGCTATCCCACATGGAACAACTGCTCAATATTGACTGGCCCTCTTTAAAAGTCCATGTCAGTTCCATATCCGACCAATGGGCGGCAATGGCCGTTGCTGGCCCTGACAGTCGTAACGTTTTGCAAAAGATTATTACGGATATTGTTTTATCAGAAGAAGGCTGTCCGTTTATGGCTGTTCGACACGGACATATTGGCCAAATTCCCATAATATTAGCAAGGCTTTCCTTCTCGGGCGAAAGAGCCTACGAAGTTTACACAGGTTCCCATCACGGAACCGCCGTTTGGTCGGCTATCATCGAGGCTGGTCAACAATTTGATATTAGCCCATACGGCACCGAAGCCTTAGGAACATTACGCATAGAAAAAGGCCATATCAGTGGTCCAGAGTTAGACGGGCGCACGACGATGGGCGATGTTGGCTTTGGCCGCATGGCCTCAACCAAAAAATCATATATTGGATCCGTGTTAAAACAACGCCCGGGGCTCAATGACCCTGATCGTTTAAGTATGGTTGGTTTGATTTCAACAGATCATAAAGCCATAATGGCAGGATCATATATGCTTGACGGCGATCAAAATATTGGCCATGTCACATCCACAACCTATAGCCCCGTCCTTAAAAAATACATTGCCTTAGCGCTGATAAAACAAGGAGACGATAGACTTGGTGAAGATTTATGTGCAGTTTTTCCGTTAGAAGATGAGAAAAATAATGTGCAGGTAGTTGATCCTCACTTTTACGACAAAGAAGGAGCACAGCTTTATGTCTGATTTAATTTATCCAGCCCAGATATTAATGCATGATCATAGAACCTCGTCTGATTCTGATAATGCTCAAAATATATCCATCAGTGAAGCTCGTTTTAAATCGGCGATTATAATCAAAGCATGGCCCGATAGCATGGTCAAAGCGGCCGAGATTCTTTGTTCTTATTTAGGGTATGACAATCCACCAAAAATTGGCAGTTTTAGCCAAATTGAAGACGGGTATTGTGTCTGTCTCACGGCCGGGCATTATATTATTTTTTCAAATAATGAAGAACTCTATAAAGAAACATCAGCGCTTTATGACATTAATATTGCCGCGATCACAGATGTCTCTCATTCAAGGGATGGCTTGAGACTTGAAGGTCGTTACAGCACGGCCCTTCTTAATAAAGGATTGGCAATCTGCCTTGACGATAATGGTTTCCCCATAGGAAGTGCGGCCATGGGCACAATTCATTCAATCGGTGTGTTATTATTAAAACTAGATAATGACCATTATTTAACCTTCACTTACACAAGTTTTTGCCATAGCTTTTTTGAGTGGTTGATTGATTGTGCAAAAGAATATGGATATGTTCTAAGTGAGTATCAATAATGAATGATGAGGGCTAACCCGTGCTTCCAGCAGGCTTTGATTTACGCACCATCCAAATTTTCATCCTTGTGGCTGACCTTGGTGGTATGACACAAGCGGCGGCACGCCTTGGCATTAGCCAATCTGCGGTATCACAGGCCATTAGCGCACTTGAAAAGCTGACGGAAACTTTGCTTTTTGACAGAAATATTAGACCACTAGCCCTAACCACGGCGGGTGATGTTCTTTATAAATATGGTAATGATCTGTTAGCCACGGCTAAAAATACTTTTCATGAAGTTCGCAAAAAAGACCGTAAATCTTTTTCCAACGTAAAAATTGCCATGTTGGAAAGCTTTGCCAACACCACGGGTCACCTCATCATACGTGATTTACATCATCAGGTATCAAGTTGGCAAATCTGGTCGGGAAATTCCCCAGGCCAACATCAAGAATTATTATCCCACGAAGTAGATATTTTGATCACCGCTAGTCGTGATCTTGATAATGTTGTAGGCATGGAGCGCTACGATATTTTTTCTGAGCCGATCGTTTTGGTTTTCCCCTCTTCTTATAAAGGCCAAACCAAAGACCTTGAAAAATTACAAGAGATGCCCTTTATCCGTTATACATCACGTTCCGCCATGGGCTTACGGATCGAAAGTCAGATTAACCGCATGGGTTTGAAGCTTCCTTCAATAGCAGAGTTTGACACGGTCACTGGTCAATTAAGAGCTGTAGCCGACGGTTTAGGTTGGTGCATGACAACACCTCTTTGTTTATTGCAGGAAATCCACGCCATAGAACGGCTTCGCGTCGCACCAATGGAAGTTGGTAAATTCAGGCGACAAATAACCTTGATCGCCAGAAAGCATGAATTCGGTGATTTGCCAAAAACCATAGCCCAAAGTGCTGAAAAGATTCTCAGAAAACAAGGTTTTGTAAAACTCTATAAACACCTTCCTTGGCTCGAAGATGATATTATTTGGACCAAGCAATGAGCTAAAAGAAACTCATTGCTTGGTTCATATTTTTACTCAGATTGTAATGTAAAAGTCTCAACCGCATTTTTCTTAACATCATCGGCCTTGAAATATATTTTACGCCATTTTTTCTCTGAAAATAACTGTGTTTGATCACGGTAATGCACATTTTCAGGGTTTCCTGATTGACCGTAAGTCAAAAAGGCTTCCGCCCTTGGCCCGTCTTTGGTATATTCTAAGGTCATAACAAAACTACTCCCATATTCAACCAAATGTCCTTTATCCGTTAAGATTGACCATTGATTATAACGTTGGCCTTTTTCAATGGGACCGCTGGTATTATTAGGATTAGTATGAACCATGTTTGTAACACCTTCGGCTTGGAAGCCACCATGGAGCGGTATTATTGTAGAGCCTCTATAAGCATGTTGTACATCTCCTAAAGCACTATCAATCGGCCAGTTGCTTTGCTCTAATTCTTGCGTTGCCATGGCCATTGCCTTTAAGGCCATAACTTCATTACCCAAGCCATAAGGCGTTAAATAAGGTGCATCAAGTGAAAAAGGAACAGCAAAACGACTATCAAGGTCGCCTTTGGTTAAGTAATTATAGGCTTGTAACCATTCACGAAATACCAACGCCCCGACACTATCAATATTTAAATAACCATCATAGCGTGACAAAACTTCACAGGATTTCTCAATAGAAATTTGGTCATCATCTAAACTAACGGTTTTTGTCGATTGGCATAATTTTAACAGCCCCTCTTTATAGACATCATAAGCCAAGCTTTTATCAGAAAAACTCGTGTCTTGTATTTCTTTTAGAGAAAATTTCCCATCTTCGCCGCGCGCGGTTTTATCTTCTAAATGAAGAATATTCATGCGCGTTCTTAATGTACGCATTGAATCAGTCGCCCCAAATAACGGCGAATAACCCGTCATAGGTTGATGGGGTGAGCTTAACCAATAACTATCGTTAGCATTAAAAATATAATCGCTACGGGTAATTTGCGGCTTTTTAGCGTAAGAGACTGTGCCATTAATCGGCGCAGATCCATCTTCAACAAAATCAAAGCGGCTATCACTGCCGTCAAGCAAGGTCATTCCTTGTTGGTCATAAAGCATATGGGTCAGGCCATCATTTTCATATTGACCCTGCCACAATGAAAGAGCTTCGTCCGACAAATTACCGACATTAGAATTATCAATATAAACGGCTTGGCCATCATTACTGGTCGCAATCGTATTAACCCACGGCATGGAATTCCACTTTTCATGGGCTGCTTTTAAGCTATCCATAGATCCCGCCCGTGACATATCAAGCCACTGGGCCGCGACCGCGACATTATCCCTATTGGCATCACGCATGGCATAGGCAGTTTTAGTATCCCACCCTAAACCAGGAAGCGTTACAATAGGGCCATGATGGCTAAAGTATAATTTCTTAGTCTTTTGGATAATTTCACCGTCATCTGTGCGCACCTCAACACTGACATCACGGGATTGCATTTTCTCAATTTTACCATCAAGCATATAGCTGGTTGGATCACCTTGTGCCAATGTCAATTTATAAAGGACAATACGTTGACTTTTTGAAACTGTATGTGACCAGCCAATATCTTTATTAAAGCCAATTAATACACCAGGAATGCCCAGTAAGCTGACGCCATATGCGTCTATTTTTCCTGGAATTGTTAGCTGTTTTTCCCAAAAGCGATTGGTACCAAACCAAGGATAATGGGGATTAGCCAGCAGCATTCCACTGCCATTTTCGCTTAAATCTTTACCAATAGCCCATGCGTTTGATCCAAATTCATCCAAATGGATGCCTTTGGCGGCGGCAAGTAATAATTGTTGTTGTTGTTTTGAAATTTTCGCGCTCTTTTCTTCCGTAGAAGGGGGCGACGCCATATAAAGAGCTGGTGATAGAGCAGGAAGTGTTTGCGTGATAAATTGAAGTCTATTAAAAACATCAATAGCTGTTATAGGCCGTAGCCAGTCTTCTGTTTTACACCATGATTTTATTTCTTGTTCTTTCAGGTATTTGTTAAAACCAACGGCGTATCCACGGTAGTTATCTTGAACATCGATCGGTAGATTTTCAAATGCAACGCTAGACATATGTGGAATATCAAGAGCCTGCACCACCGCATCGCGCATTATATTGCTGTCATTTTCACCACTACCAATGTTTTTAGAAACTTCACCATTCGCCATCATAATACTATACAAAATATTACAAACATGATCTTTCGCGGCCATATAACCTTCGCCAAAACCGAGGCTAGCGTAATCATTGGCTGTTATATGAGGAATGCCATATTCAGTAACCGTTATATCAGCCTGATAAGCGGCCGTTGTGTTTTCAGTTTTTTCTTGTGAACAGCCACTTAATGACAAGGCTATTAATACAGAAATTAATGATGTGATTGTTATTTTTTTGTCAGAATTCATTTAAGTTCCCCAAAACTATAGATGTGTATATGAAATATTATTCATTGTTATGACTTATACTATGAATAATAATCATTGTCACACCCGTCTTGGTTTTTTTAACTTTTTATCATTTGGTTGTAATTTAAAAATTAAAAGCCAGTTAGGTAAAGGGACAATAGTTATGAATTAATTAATCAGATTCAATAATGGGAAAATGTACAGTGAAAGTAGACCCTTTGTCTTTTTCACTGGTTACAGAAAATCTTCCGCCTTGAGCTTCTGTAAGGTTTTTTACGATCGTCAAACCAATACCCACGCCGTGACTTGTTCTTAAATTGGCTGAAGCCACATGATCATAAGGATCCAAAATATATTTCACCTCATCCTCACTCATACCAATCCCCGTATCCGTCACAGACAGTTCAATTTCTTGATCATTGATCGCGGCCTTTATGATTATCTGACCATCATTAGGCGTATATTTAATACTATTCGTAAGGAGGTTTGTTAAAATTTGTTTACATAGGCTTTCATCGAGGAAAATAGCTCTCATATTTTTTGAGACGTCAATTTTAATGTCTATATTTTTTTCATTGGATGTTGCTGTTATTGTTTTTAAACACTCATCAATAAATTTCGTAATATCAAAATATTCATTATGCGCTTTAATAGAACCCATATCTATTTTGGAAACATCCAATATTTCATCAATCAACGTCAAAAGATGATCGCCGCTATTTTTAATATCTTCACCATATCCTTGATATGCTGGTTGACCAATTGGCCCTAGAGCCTGATCTTTTATTAATGTACTAAAACCGATAATTGCATTTAAATGGTCGCGCAATTCATGACTTATGGTGGCAAGAAATTGTGATTTAGCAAAATTTTCCTCTTCGGCTTTGCTTTTCGTTTCGATAAGGTCGTGCGTTTTTGTCCATTCATCAGTGATATCTTGAACGGTGCCGTCCATTCTAAGGGGGCTACCATCTTCTATGCGCAGAATTTCACCAATTTCACGAACAACTTTTTCACTACCGTCTGGACTTATTATTCGGTGAGTAATGACATAGGGTATATCGTTATTTAAGGCCTGCTTCATAGCCTCCTCAACTGCGGCACGATCATTTGGGTGAACATAGTCCAAAAAGGCGTCATAATTTAAACCAAAATCTTTTTTCTTAATGCCAAAAATATTAAAAACCTCATCAGACCATATCAATTCATTGGACGAAATTTTCCATTCCCAATTACCAATACGGGCGATTTTTTGTGCCCGTGATAGTCTGTCTTCACTTAACGCCAATAACCTATTCGCTCTTACCCGTTCCGTAATATCGAGCCCCTCTAAAATAACAAAATCACTCAATTCAGTGACACGAGAAAGGTTTTTCATAGTCAGCTCGAAAATAATTTCCACATTAAATTTATTACTTATACTAACCATTTGATGAGAAATATTTGTCGTTTTGATATTTAAGATCGCTTTTTGAATGATACTTCTATCAAGATCCGTAAGCCAAAAATCACAATTCCCCAAATTTCCACCAATATATTTATCGGCTTTATCTTTTAAAGAATTTAACGCGGTTTTATTGAGATCTAATATGGTTCCTTGCGTATCTAATATGATTACAAATTGATTTGATGCGTCAAAAAGAGCTCTGAATTTTTCTTCATTCTCTTTAACTTTTCTTTGGATTTCTAAGCGAGCCGAAATATTTCGACAAATCGCCGTATAACGAAACGGACTTCCTTTTGGATGTTTCTGAATAGATATTTCTAAAAAAACAGCCCGTTCGTCTTTCGTTAATCCTGTAACACTGGTTCGTTCGCCCATATAGCGTGTCTTATTGCCAGACGTTTCAAACTCTTCAACAAGGTCATCATGAATAGGGCGAATATTTCTTGGCAATAAAATTTCTAAGGGTTGACCTATAATTTCTTTGTGTGAATAGCCAAATAGTTTTTCCGCCGCAACATTGAATAAGACTATATTATTATCAGTATCAACGGATAATATTGCATCGGCAGAATGGCCAATAATTTCCGCGAAAGTATCATGGTCAAATTTTGATGATCTTGTACTAATCATTTATTTTAAAACAGCCCTTATCTAGTTTATTTATAATAATCACTTCAATAAAGGCTATTATCTAAATAAATGTTAATCTGTTGGGTTTTATTTCATTATTTATGGATACTTCGGTCAAATAGCACTTCTCGAACCGCGCGGTGTGCTTCATCAATCGCCGCGTCGGTAAAGGGGCTTGCCGCCGCATCAGAATTGGCTATTGAAATTCGCCCAAATGATTTCCTCGCAATAACGCACGGACGATCATCGGAAGCAAACATGGCCCAGTGCACAGGGTCAGTCAATGTATCATAAGCATAGGCATTGCCGTGGGGCCATCGATTAACGGTAATGGCTTCGATATCACGGGCCGCATCAAAACCGCCTGGCGCCAACATTTCTGTTAATTGCTGGCGGATATTACGTTCAAAAGTTTCAAAAGGCGTATTGAATAATTCCAAACGTCCGGCGCGTAGTTGGTCGCGTCTTGGCAGTCCGGGCATATTTGGTGCTTTATGCATTTTAACAATAACGGGATCTTCGGGCCTAAAGGGGGCTTTATAATCGCCGACACTGATCGGTGGATGTAAACTTGCTGTGGTATGATAACAGCCGGGAGCATTAATCCTATAAACACCCAGTTTTGCGAAAGCATGGCCATTATTGAGCAAAACATTAGTATAAATTCTTGGTGCTTTAATGCCGTAGCTAAGGGCTTCTTTTTGCGGCTGAGGAAGCCCTTTACAAATATAAGGGATCACCGTATGCCAACAGGCCAAAATAGTATTTTTTGCTCTTACCTTGCTTGGTATTCCGTCTTGGATATAGGACACTTCCACTTGTTTTGCAGTATCAGCATCGCCTAGATGTTCAACATTTATAACGGTGCTATTCAAACGAATACGTGATGGATTATTAGGGCGGTCTAGCAGGTTATAATTAACTCTTGCTGTAAAGACATCATCTAAAGATGTTCCCGGCACGGCATCTGCAATGAGGCCTCTGACAATCATACGGGTAATGGTGGCATTACCATCAGGGAAATATATAGATTCCTCCCTACTCTCATGCTCGCGGCCATGTTGTGATCCCGGCATATGCTGTAAGGGTCCCACTTTTGTGGTTGGTCTTAAATTTAAACAGCCAAAACCCGGCATATTGATTTCCCAACAAAATAACGCTGGCACTTGTTCTGGGCCCACATAAAAACGAAAATGCGTACTCGCTTGAAAGAAAGGCAACACATCCTCATCAACTTTGGCATAATTGAGCAAATAATCATTATAACTGATCGCCGCAAGTTTTGCTTTTTTATCCTCGTCGCTTAAGCCTTGGAAATAATCTATTTTACTTTCTTCGTTATAAAGAAATTTCAAATCGGTTTTTACTTTATCGCTCAATGGCGTTTGATCAATAAAATCCCCCCAAGACATAAAACTAGGCTTACCAACAAGCCCTTCAGCGCCAAATGTTTCTTTATCAAAATAAGTGGCACCATCAAGTCCTTTATCCCGATGATAATGGATCATGTCCTTGGTTTTTTCTTGATAGGCATCGGTGTCGATACCAATATCTCTAAGCAGCCCCATAGCCATGGTGCTATATCTTGACGAGCCTTCTACGTTTAATGTACCGCCATTAACGAGAATATTACGGCCCTTATAATCATATTCATTACGCTTGGCATGACCGCCAAAATCGTCATGATTATCTAAGATAAGAATTTTAGCCTCTGGCCCGGCGGTTTGACGGAAAAAATAAGCCGCTGCTAAGCCGCTAATACCGCCGCCAACTACCACTAGGTCATATTCCTGCCCTGTATCATCGGCTTGCCAGTTTTCACCGTCCCTGACCGTATGAGCGGCTTCGAATGATCCGGTATGACTGCCGCGCAAGCCATCAAGGGCTGGCGGATAATATCCTGGCTTATCTTGTCTTTGGATATATTTTTCGTCTGCTTGTGCCGCTTTTATCAAAGCTGGTGAAAGCATCGCCCCGACCACGCTAATGCTGGCACCATTAAGAAAGTCCCGACGATCAATTTTCCGGTCCATACCCAAAGCACGATCAGAATCGCTGACAGAATCGCTGAAATTTTTAGTATTATTAGTCATAATGTCCCCTTTATGTCCTTAACCCTGATTGCTACGCTAGCATATAAAGCAATAATATAACAATATTTTATTTTACGGGGCGAAGTTGATTTTTATATGGTAATGATATGCTTAATTTTGATATCATTTCTCCAAAATGCGCTGAAATTACAAACAAACAATAGAGAAAATCAATAGAGCAAATCAATAATATGAGCAAAATTACACCCAATAAATATGTCGTATCCGTACCCGGTCAACCACAGCCATCGGCAAAGACCGCCAAAAAGAAATATAAAGTTGATCTTTCTTTAAATGAAAACGCATTTCCGCCAAGCCAAAAAGCGATAGATGCCTATTTAAAAGTAGGGCCAGTTCTTAATAAATATCCTGATTATACATCCGCTGAGTTACGCGGTGCATTGGCGAAAAAATATAATCTTGATGATCAACGTATTGTCTGCACCGCAGGGTCGGAACAGATGCTTAGCTTCCTCACCCGTGGTTATATTATGCCCGGCGACGAAGTTATATATCCAAGGTACGGATTTTTAGTCTATTGGTTTAACATCAAAATGGCCGGCGGTATTCCTGTGCCTGTGGATCATGATGATTTTAAGATCAATGTTGATTATATATTGGACGCGGTTACGGATAAAACCCGCATGGTTTTTCTTGATAATCCCGGCAATCCCACCGCCACTTATGTTCCTTATAATGAAATTAAAAAATTGCGAGAAAAATTGCCCGAGCATATTTTATTGGTGCTTGATGGGGCTTATGCTGATTTTGTCAGTACTGATGATTTTGATTGCGGTTTTGATCTGGTGGAAAAATATGAAAATGTCGTGGTGACGCGAACCCTTTCAAAATTATACGGCCTTAGCGGTCTACGCATTGGTTGGAGCTACCTTCCACCAGATGTGGCGGCTACGGTGTTGCATTTAAAAGGCGGTTTTAATGTATCCTCTCCCGCCCAAGCCGCAGGCCTCGCCGCCGTTTTGGATGATGATGATTACGCTATTAAAGTACGTGCCCACAGCCAAAAATGGGCGGAGTGGCTCACAAAAGAGCTGCGCGAACTTGGCTTAAAAGTGACCCCTAGCGTTTGCAATTTTATTTTAGTGCATTTTCCAGAGGGGCCAGAAGCCATGAATGCGGCTGATGCTTATTTAAAACAACATGATATAAATGTAGGCTCAGTCGCCATCTATAAATTACCAAGCAGTTTCAGAGTGACTGTCGGCACAGAAAGCGAAAACCACGCCTTAATCAATGCTTTGAAAGATTATTACAATTCAGCGCAATGAATAATATCAATGAAAAGAGATAAATATATTATTCACACAGATTATAAAATTCGAATATTAGAAATGACTTAAGGTGGATACTTATTTAACCTTTATTTAATACATTAAGCTTTAACATAATAAAAAAAATTGGGTGAGGGTTCTTTAATATAGGAACTTCTTATGAATCATTTTCTAAAGCCGCCCATAAAGGTCGGCTTACTCGCACCGCTCAGCGGAATAGTCGGCCTATATGGTACGGAAATTAGTAGAGCAGCCAAAATTGCTGCAGATATTGTTAATGAAGAGGGCGGTGTCTTAGGAAGGCCTTTAGAAATTATAATTGCGGATGATGGCAGCATCCCCCAAACTGCCGTACCAGCAGCACAAAACCTTATCAAAGATCAAAAATGCCATGCCCTGATCGGTAACCTCCTGTCAAATTCCAGAATTTCCGTAGCCTATCAGGTCGCTGAGCCTTTAAAGATACCATATCTAAATTTTTCTTTTTATGAGGGTAGTATTTCTTCACCCTATTTTTTCCATTTTGCCGCCCTACCCAATCAGCAAATAGACAAGATGATCCCCTATATGTTGGAATTGAAGGGACCAAAAATGTTTTTGGCAGGAAGCGATTATGAATGGCCCCATGGATCTATAGATGCGGCGAAGAAGGCTTTAGAAAAATGTGGCGGTGAAGTTGTTGGCGAAGAATATTACCCACTAGGAGAAGCCGATATTAAAAGTTTACTAAACGAAGTAGCAAAATCAGGCGCAGATGTTTTTGTTCCATATTTTGCGGGTCAAGAACAAGCGGACTTACTTATAAGTTTTACAGAAAAAGGTTTAAAATCCAAAATGTCAGTTGTGATGGGACATTATGACGAAGCCATGGTTCAAGGATTGCCGCCTGAGGTGCGAGAAGGTTTATATTCATCCAATAGTTATTTTATGACGATCGATACAAATGAAAATCGGGATTATTTAAAACGCATGGCCGCCCTCAAAGATGTGGACGGGATATGGCCCCATGGTAATGGAGTTTTGACCAATTTCGGCGAAGGTACTTATCTTTGTGTTCGTGCCTATGCAGATGCGGTTAATAGAGCCGGCAATATGGAAACCACAGATATTTTATCTGCGCTTCGGACGATTTCAATCAAAGGGCCACAAGGTTCCGTAAAAATGGACCCTTACACCCAACACGCCGCCGTAAATGGTTTTCTTGCTAAATGCAATGCGGATGGACAATTCGATATTATAAAAGGATTTGGTCTTGAGAGACCTATAATTCCTGATAGGTATCGCCAATTACATAATGACAATTTAACAGAAAAAGATGATCAGGTCATTGAAGTGCAACAGCCTTTTGATGTAGATTCCTTTGAAAATATAGTCAAATCACAAAAGGCGCATGATGGTCCCGGATTATTATTTTCGACAGCTTTTAATTTTGTTGATGTCGGCTTAGTAGCCATCAACGCTGCAAGTAAAATAGTCCAAGTTAATCTAGTTGCTGAACAAATGTTCGGCTATCAACCAGAAGAAATATTAGGCAAGCCGATTTCAATACTCATTCCACCAAGATATAGAAGTGGCCATGGAAATCATATTATGAGCTTTATTAAAAGTGACTCCAACCATGTTCTCATGGGTCAAAGAGGGGAAATATCCGGTTATAGCAAAGATGGCCGTGAAATTCCAATTGAAGCCTCTATTACAACGTTTCAATCAGGCGGAGAGACATATTATACAGCCATGCTTCGCGAGGTTACAAAATACAAGCGTATCGAAAAAGAACTAAAGTGGCAGGCCAGTCATGATAGTCTTACTGGACTACCAAACAGAAAAATCTTTATGGAACGATTGGAAAAAGCCTTAGAAAGAACCAGCACCACAGGCAAGGATATTGCCGTACTCTTCATTGATTTAGATAATTTTAAAATGGTAAATGACAGTTATGGCCACGTCGTAGGTGATCAACTGCTGGTGCTAATGGGAGAAAAATTACTCGCCGTTGTTGGTAGCGGCAATATTGTAGCCCGATTTGGAGGTGATGAATTTGTGGTGCTTTGTGAAAAAATAAAAAATGAAAAAACCACAACAAAGTTAGCAATGAGCATAAATGAAAAACTGCGTGAACCAATTGAAATAGAAGGCATTAAAATGTTCCCCTCATGCAGCATTGGTGTTGCCGTTGGATGTAGTGGTGATACGTCTTCCAAACACTTGCTCAGTAATGCTGACGCCGCCATGTATCAAGCAAAAGAACATGGAAGGGATAAATGGTTACCCTTCAACGCCGAAATATATAAAAGGTCGCGTGAACGGCTTGATGTGGCCAATGGTCTACGTATGGCCATAGAAAAAGATGAATTTTCCTGTGTGTTTCAACCCATTGTTGATACCAATAGTCACAAAATGGTAGGCATGGAAATTTTATTACGTTGGACGCCTGAATCAGGGCCTGTTTCCCCTGCAATTTTTATTCCTGTTGCTGAAATGACGGGTAGTATCTACAGCATCGGATCATGGGTATTTGAACAAGCGTGCAAAGCTCAGGTGCGCCTCACCGAAGCATTTGGTTATCAAAACTGTCCCTATGTTTCTGTGAACGTATCAAGTCGCCAATTAGAAACGGAGAGTTTTTTCAAAGATATATGTCGCACATATAATGATATTGGTGCCAATAGCAACGGCATCATTATTGAGGTGACCGAAACGGCCCTTATGGCTGATGTAGACATAAATATTAGAGTATTAAAAGCGCTTGGTATGGCTGGTTTCAAAGTGGCCATTGATGACTTTGGTACAGGCTATAGCTCCCTTTCATTATTAACAAAATTACCCCTTTCGTTATTAAAAGTAGATCGGGAATTTGTAAAAAATCTCGAATTATCTGATCAGGAAAAATCCGTAGCAAAAGCAGTGATCGGTCTTGCCCATTCTCTGGGGCTAAAAACAGTAGCAGAAGGCGTTGAAACAGAAGGTCAAAGAGCTATCTTATCGGACCTTAACGCAACATATTGCCAAGGATATTTTTTCTCAAAACCCGCTCCATTAGAGAATATTATCAACCAATATGGTAATCAGACCTTTTAAAAAGAAATGGATAATTTGATATTTCAATTGCGAAAATAATCGCAGTCAAAAGTGATATCAAGAGCGGTTGGCAATAGTTAAAAATTAAAGTGTGTGATAGCATCCCTATTATCTTTAAAGGAAATTACAAATCAGGTTTTATGGCGACGGTTTCGATCAGGCTAACCCGTTCTTCGTCCAGATTTCGGCGCAAATTATAGGCTTTGGTCTGGATATCCTTGCCCACAAGTAGATAAACGCCAAGCGGTGGCAAGGTCGGTTCCCCCACTGGTTGTTTGGCATTGGCAAACGCGATCTTAGCAAGATCCGTCTTGTCATTCCAAACGCTAATTTCAAAACCGGCTGCTTCTATAATATTACGAAATGACGCTGGCGGCACTAGAAAACTCATGGAACTATCCTGCGCCCACGGTACTGGAAAATATTGTGGTGTGTTTTTATGGCCACAAACTTCATATAATATAGCACGACCACCCGGTTTGAGTACGCGGTAAGTTTCCTTTAGCCACGACAGTTTATCTTCCACATTCATGTTCATCTGTAATGACCAGACACCATCAAAGCTATCGTCATCAAACGGCAATTCCAAAGCACTGGCCGCATGGAATTTTACCTTTTCTTCCATATTGAGTAATTGTGTCAAACGTTGTGCGGTATCAATATATTCATCACTTAAATCGATCCCCGTTACCCGACACCCAGTTTCATGAGATAAACGTCGCGTTGAACCGCCGATGCCACATCCCACATCAAGGATATGCATATCTGGTGTAAATTCAGACAGTTTAATCAGTTCTTTGGTTGCAGCATCTCCACGGATGTGAAATTCGTCCACTGGCTGAAGATCATCGAGTGTGATTTTCGATAAATCCTTACCAAGTTTGTTGAGTCCGTCAATAATTTTGCCGTATAAATCACTAGGTGAATAATAGCTATGAATGTGTTTAATTTCTTCAACCAAAATAATTTTCCTCTTAATAACTCGTTTATAATATTAGACCCATTTATCTCAGAATTTAACATAGACTTTATAAAAAATATAGTTTTTACAATCCGTTACAAGATCCATATATAAAGCAAATAGTAAAAAACCTGCCAAGGCCATAACGTGGTTATTTCACCTATTCTTTTAAGGACGGCATAAAGGTATCCATCACCATATCTTTTACCACACGGCTACTGACCCTATAACGGTTCATAAAGACTATAATCGATGTATCCACATCCACATAACGGCCAAAATAAGCAACAAAGCCCGCCACTTGTCCACTATGGCTCGTGGTTTTTAGGCCGCGTTCAGGTGTTATGCGCCATCCCAAACCATATTGTGTGTCAACGCCGCTCGGCAAAATAACAGAGGTCCAGATAATTTTTTTTGATTTTTTAGATAATATTTTAGTACCGTATAAAGCATTATCCCATTTTGCCATATCTGCCGCTGATGAAAGCAAGCCACCTGCGCCAAGGGTTGATGAGGTTTCGGTGGCATTTCGATTTATAAGATCGCCCTTTTTATTAACCCAATATCCTTCGGCGCGGTTTTTAATAATCGCTTCTGGGTCAGCCATTCGTGTCGAACTCATGTGCAACGGATCAAAAATACGTTTTTTAAGAACTTGCCCAAGCGGCAGTCCTTCGATCCTCTCGACAATCATACTGAGAATAAAATAGCCTGTATTACTATAATAATAACCTTGGCCCGGTTGAAAATCCACGGGTCGTCCTTGGGCGATTTTAATTACATCTTCGGGCGTTAAACGAAAACGGTAAACATCATAAGTATAAATTTCTTCGTAATCTGGAATACCTGATGTGTGAGTGAGGAGCTGCTGGACGGTAACACCAAGCCAATCACTAGGCAGGGACGGTATATATTTATGAATTTCATCATCAAGACTAAGACGGCCTTCTTCCACTAAAAGCATAACCGCGGCCGACACAAATTGCTTGCTGATAGAGCCGATTTCAAAAAGTGAGTTTTCATTTACCGGCACCGATAATTCTACATTTGCGAGGCCATAAGTTTGCAGATGTTTGATCTTTCCTTTTGAGGCGACGGCAATAAGGCCACCGGGAATATTATTTTCTGCCATATATGTTTTAATCTGATCATCCATTTTGGCTAAAGCGTCCGAGCTTGGCTCAACCACTTGTGCAGAAACATTAAAAATTCCAAAAAATAACGAAATTAAAACAATATTGATAAATTTTATAATCATGATTAATCCAGTTTCTTGATTTTTATATTGCGGTACCAGACAGGATCGCCGTGGTCTTGCAAGGCGATATGTCCCACTTTATTTTGGCCAAAACCGGGCCAGTTTGCAAATTTACTATTGGCAATCAACGCCGCCCAATTGTCGTCCCACAGGGTGGTTCTAACCACCATCTGACCATTTAGCCAATGTTCTAAGACATTATCTTTGACGATAATCCGTACCGTATTCCATTGACCAACGGGGTTTGAAGCATCAACCGAACTTGCAATCATATCATAAAGGTCGCCCGCCTTATGTTTGACGATATGACCATCGGCATGACCGATATTATCAACCACCTGCATTTCTGGGGCGTTATAATAAACATTGGAAAATTTCTCATCTTCTACTGCATGATAAAAAATACCGCTGTTTGAGCCTGATGCGACTTTCCATTCAAGGTTTAATTCAAAGTCACCATATTGATCTTTACTGACGATATCGCCGCCGCTACCGCCGCCCGTCCCCAGAACTTTTGGGTTAAAATAAAGCGCGTCACCTTCAATCTGCCATTGTTGATCAATTGTGTCAGTATTATAGCCCTTCCACTGGTCTAAATTTGTACCATCAAACAATATTTGCCACTGATTATCATCAGAAGCCTGCCCTTGGTTCGCCCCTAAAGAAATAAGTGCTACGGCACCGATCAATAATATGAATTTAATTTTAGGAAGATATTTTCTCATTTTTCTAACTCAGTTATTTTAAAATTTAAGCTTAACTTTAACAGATTATTTCGCAACAAATTTTGCTATTTTTTTCGCCAAATCAGCATCCGAAATCTCGCCCTTTTCCTCAGGCACATTAATACCCTTTATACAGGCGGGCCGCGCTTCCATAGTTGCAATCCAGCGCTGTAAATGATCAAGTCCTTCTAATGAAAATCCCGACCAATCGTGGCGACGGATCCAACACCAATTGGCAATATCAGCAATCGAATATTCATCACCGAGCCATTGTTGATTTGCCAAATGATCATCAAGAACTTGACATAGTCTGCGGCTTTCATTTTGATATCTATCAATGGCGGGTTGAATTTTTTCTGGTAAATAGCGATAAAAAACATTGGCCTGTCCCATCATTGGGCCAATGCCGCCCATTTGAAACATCAACCATTGGATAACGCGACTACGGGCTTTTTTCTCTGTCGGTAGTAATTTTCCCGCCTTATCAGCCAGATAAATCATAATAGCACCACTTTCAAAGACGGCGAAATCATCCTCATCTCGATCGACAATGGCTGGAATTCTGCCATTAGGACAAATTTTTAAATACCAATCCTGATGTTGCTCTGATTCAAAAAGATTAAGCGCATGACACGTATAATCCATTTCCAATTCTTCTAATAGAACAGAAACCTTAAAACCGTTGGGCGTTCTTGCAGTGTAGAGATCAATCATATTTAATATTATCCTAGATATTTTGAGCTAACCCTATCAGGCTTTTTTGACCAATCCAAATTAATTACCAAGATCATATAAATGATTTTAAGAATGATGATCATCTGGCAAACTACGATCACCAGCGCCTAATTCGCGTTGCATCAAAACACTATCAACCCAACGACCAAGTTTAAAGGCAGCGGCATAAAAAGTTCCTACTTTTCTAAAACCGAATTTTGCGTGTAATCCTATTGATCCATAATTTTCACTATCACCAATGACCGCGATCATTTGTCGCCACGGCCCCTTCTCGCAGCCTTCTATCAATTTATCCATAAGTAAACTTCCAACCCCCTTGCGTTGATAGTCTTTATCAATAAAAACAGAGTTTTCTAGGCAGTAACGATAGCCAGAGCGTTCCTGGCGATATTTTACGGCGTAACTATAACCAATAACCTTACCATCTATTTCAGCCACCAAATGCGGCAGACCTAATTCAAGAACCTCGACACGTTTATTAAAATGAGCCTCAAAAGGTCGCGCTGTTTCATCAAATGTGGCAAGGCCAAATTTAACTTCATAATCATAAATAGCTTGAATGGCAGAAATATCATCTTCTGTTGAATTTCGTATGATGATGTTTTTTTTCATATGAGTATGCTTTCAAAATAACATTTCAAATTAATAAAAATACTCTACCCATAAAGTATCTCTATTTAAATGTTAAAATCGATATCTCACTATTTTTTTTAGCTATGAATTTATTCAATAGCAACTCCCCTAAAACAATCGTTTGTAAAAGTGATTTTTATGTATTATTAGCGATTATAGTGATCAGTTACTCTTATCCACTTAAAGGCATAATATTATGTTTCGAATTATTATTTCAATCACTGCTATTATGATCAGCATTGTTATAATTCAACTGGCCAATGGTATGGTTGGCCCAACAATAATGCTCAACGCAAACAGCGCTGGTGCGTCTTTATCGAGTGTCGGCATGATCCCGACTATTTATGGATTAGGCTTTGTTCTGGGTTGTTTTTGGGCTCGAAAATTATTGAATACAATCGGTCATATCAGAAGTTTTACTGTTGCCGCTGCTATGTTAGCCGCCCTTACATTAATGATGCATTTGATTTCAGATACTTTTGCTTGGATAATTTTTCGCGGCATAATGGGGGCGTCCATTGCTATTATTATGACCTGTATTGATAGCTGGGTTGGCCATGTCACGCCAAATGAAATGCGCGGACGGGTCATAGGCTTTTATTCAACAATGATTAAATTTGCCTATGTGGGCGCACCAGCGTTGCTTTCTTATTCAATATTAATCAGCGAGCGGGCAATAATTTTTGCAGTATTATTATTTATAATTTCACTGATCCCCGTTTGCATGACTAAATTACCACAACCAACGATTGGCCCCGTTACCACCACATCCTTTAAAGCACTGCTAAAAGATGTGCCAAGTTCCTTTGTCGCGGTATTTGTTCTTGGCCTAACCAATAGTGCTGTGCTTAATTTATTGCCAGTGTACGGTGTAAAAATTGGTTTTAATGTCTCGCAGGCATTAACTTTATTGATGATGGCACACTTGGGTGGCCTGCTTTTTCAATGGCCGCTCGGTTACTTATCCGATATTTTTACCAGACGTAAAATTATGTCCACTAGCTTTTTAATTTCTGCCGCCGCCGCTGTTGGTATGAGCTTTTCTGACAGCACTACAAATTCAATGATACTATCTTTTATCTGGGGCGGTGCCGCCTTATCAGTTTATTCAGTATCATTAGCCCACGCCATTGATCACGTTAAAAGTGAAGAAACCGTGGCCGTTTGCGCCACAATGCTTACCACATGGTCAATAGGATCCATTTTTGGCCCAATGATCGCTGGCATCTTAATGGGTTCTACCAGTGTTTATGCGCTTTATATATTTTGTGCGGTCTGTCACGGCATCGCGGGGATTCTTATCTTGATAAGGCTGATGACAACGGCGAGAAGAATTCGTATGGAAATAAAACTTAACCAAATTTCCACTGAAGATGCATCTTGGCCCCAACAAAGGCCCTTATCCTAAACCAATAACAAAAACCTGCAGAACTTGCCTAGAAGGCATATTTTGTGTTGATTTTTTTATAGTTTTCCTCTCACAGGACAGTAAAAGGCTGTTTTTATAGCTTTAAGAAATGGCATGTTTCTTGCGTCTTATTATCGTTAAATAAGATAGGGAAAAATAATCGCCATGATTAATAATATCACTTCTTCAAATCCTGCCTATTTTGACGGGCCACTTTTGCAGAAAAATGTCAATGATAGTGGCGTTCAATCCCCTCAACAAACGCCCCCGATAGCCCCTGTCAGAATAATTCAAGATAAAATAGAGATTTCACCACAGGCGAAGCAAACTTATGAGCAACACCAGAAAACTCAAAAACAAGCCCAAGATATATTAACGGATGAAGTTATGGAAAAAGGCTTTCTGGCATGGGCTCAAGAAAAACAAATGGAAAAAATAGAGGCCGAAGCCCGCGCACAAGTTTTAAAATCTATGGGATTAGATGAAGATGACTTTTCCAATTTGGAATCAGAAGTAAAACAAAGAATTGAAATGATCATCGCCGAAAAAGTACGGGAAAAACTAGAGCTAGAAATCGCTAAAAATTTAAAAAAATCCAATCCTAACGCCGATATTTCTCTTTAAAACTCACTGCAAAACTCACAGCAATTAATTTGATTGAATTTTAATCCAAGGTTTTATTATAGCGCAGCATCGCCACCGTTCCCACAACGATCATAATCACCAACAGCGGCCAGAATGATGACATAAGGTCCATACCGTCCGATCCTTTAAGCATGATCCCGCGCATCAAACGCATAAAATGCGTAGCAGGGAGCGCCTCACCAATATATTGAGCCCAGCGCGGCATACCAAGAAATGGAAACAAAAACCCTGATAGTAAAATTTGAGGCATCAGCAAAAAGAAAGTCATTTGCAGTGCTTGCATCTGTGTTTCGGCAATGGAAGAAAACAAAAAACCGATCATTAAATTAACAATGATATAAAGCGTCACCGCGCCAAACAACAATATTAATGAGCCAACTATTGGTATTTTAAAGGCAAACTCTGCCGCAATTAGCACCACCACCGTCTGCACATATCCAATAATCACATAAGGGGCGATCTTGCCAACCATCATTTCCAACGGTTTGATGGGCATAGCCAGTAAATTTTCCATGGTACCCCGTTCTTTTTCGCGGGTAATGGCCACAGCGGTTATCATCGTCATAGTCATGGCAATGATAATACCAAGCAGGCCAGGTATAATATTATATTGGGTTATTCCTGCTGGATTATATCGTTTATGTAAAACCACCTCCACCGGGAATGGCGCAGGTGCAAGGGTCGATAAAGCCCCCGATAAATCACGCTTTAAACCCGCTTTTACAATTTCAGTCATGGAATTTGCCGCCCCCGATGCAGCCGAAGGGTCGGTAGCGTCCGCGACTAATAATAATTGCGGAATATCGCCGCGCACTAAATCACGGCTGAAATTTTCGGGTATAATAAGAATGAAATTCACTTTGCCTTCCCGCATAAGTTTTTCTGCGTCTTGATCGCTCTCTGGGCGGTAAGTTATATTCATGAAAGTTGAGTTTTCAACCGCCTTAATAATAGAGCGTGAGAAACTTGACTGGTCGCGGTCCATCAGCGCCGTTGGCAGATGACGTGGATCAGAATTAATGGCAAAACCAAACATAATAAGCTGCATGATCGGAATTCCAACCATCATGGCAAATGTCATACGGTCGCGGCGCATTTGCACGAATTCTTTAAGCAACACCGCTTTAATGCGGGCGAAGGAAATCATATTGTCCTTAAAAATGGTCATTGAAAATTATCCTCCGTACTGCCCATTAAGTGAATAAACACTTCCTCAAGTCCGGTTTTACGTTCCTGCCAATGTAAGTTTTCATCACCCTTATAAGGCTTAATCGCCGCCTCTAAACCATCATGGTCCATGCCCGTTACATGTAAGGCTGTACCAAAGCGCGCCACATTTTCAACGGCAGGATTATTTTTAAGCTCAAGAGCAACTTTTGACAGTCCCACCCCTTCGACCCGCCAAGTATAAAGCCCAACCCGATCAACAATTTCCGCCGATGGCGCATCAATCAGTTTTTTTCCGTAAGCAATATAAGCAATATAATCGCACTGCACCGCTTCATCCATATAATGAGTTGAAACCAAAATAGTCACACCGCTATCAGCAAGTTCATGAATGGTATCCCAAAATTCCCGTCGCGCTTTTGGATCAACCCCCGCGGTTGGTTCATCTAATAATAGTAATTGTGGATCATGAAGCATGCAAGCCGCCAACGCCAAACGTTGTTTCCAACCACCCGATAAAGACCCTGCCAGTTGATTAGCTCTTGCACTTAATCCTAAACTCTCCAACGCCTCATTTACACGATTTTTAAGATCCTCAATCTCGTACATACGCGCGACGAATTGTAGATTTTCTTTGATGGTTAAATCTTCCCAGAGCGAGAATTTCTGCGTCATATAACCGACTTTTGTTTTAATGAGGTCCGATTGACTTACCACATCCCAACCAAGGCAGGTTCCAGAACCTGAAGTTGGCGTAAGCAAACCACAAACCATACGAATAGTGGTGGTTTTACCTGATCCATTAGGCCCTAAAAACCCATAAACCGCGCCTTTTGGTACCGATAAATCAAAATTATCAACCACTTTTTTATCGCCAAAAAATTTGGTCAACCCTTTGACATCAATGACTGTTTCTAGATCGCTCATTGTAAAGTCACCGTCACAGGTTGACCATTTAAAAACTGCTCAGGCTGATCGGGGCTTGCCTCAACCAAATAGACCAGCTTCACTCTGTCTTTTTCAGAAAAAATCACAGGAGGGGTAAATTCGGCCTGATTAGAAATAAAGACAATTTCGCCGCCCATATCAGGCGAACAACTATCGCAATTGAATGTCACTCTTGCCCCACTTTTGACTTTACCAAGTAAAACTTCAGGCACAAAAAACCTTATTCTATTCTGATCTGTTGGTAGTAAGCTCAACACAGACTGACTGGGGCTAGCGATCTCACCAACTCTGCGGTAAATAATCTCAATTCTCCCCTTTGTTGGGGAAAATATACTGCGATCTTTTAGTTCAGCTGTGGCACGGCTTACCGCAGTGTTGCGCACGTCGACTTCACGCATTGCCGCCGCAATCACATCTTCGCGCGCCGGTAATTGAACAAGCTCTAACCTTGCCTCCGCTTGCGTAACACGGGCACGAGCCGCATCTAATACCGCTTGATCCTGATCTAGTCTTGCGGTTGCTGCAAAACCTCTTTCGACCAGATTTTTACTACGGGAAAATATTTGTTCTGCAAGTTTAAAGGCAACCTCGGCTTCGTTTAATGTTTCCTTTGCCGCACGAATTTCCTCAGGGCGACCCCCTTTTTGCAAATTAAGCAATTGGGCTTGAGCAGCGGCCTTAGCGGCATTTGCTTCCTCTAACCTTGCTTGGTCACGTTGACTATCAACGGAAAATAGCAAATCCCCTTGCTCAACCTTATCTCCCTCTTTGACTCTAAGTTCCGTCAAGATGCCCAAAGCGCGTGGTGCTAGATTTAATTGACGACCTTCTACATATCCTTGCAAAGATCCGTCTGATTGATTATCGCCGCAAGAGGACAATAATATGAACGTTATCATTATAATAAGGGTACGCATGTTTAAATTCCTTTTAGGCCAAGGCGCCATTTAAAAATAAATCAAGATGAGAATTAATAAGCTCGTCGGTAGTGATTGTTGCTTCACCTTTACGTTTAAAGACACCATTCCAGATCACTTGCATAATGACGATGCTCATCAATGAGCGAATAGCTAATTTTATATTGATCGGGCGAAATTCACCATTTTTTACGCCGCTGGCAATGACCGTTTCTATGGCTTTCATTGAAACCTCAATAACCTCATCGCGGTAAAATTCAGGCAGTTCAGGAAAATTTCCCGCCTCGCCGATTATCAAAAGAGGAATTGAACCTGTTTTTTGATCTAAAAACCTTGTAGCGGTAAGTTTAAGCATCTTTCTTAAGATTTCAGCACAAGTCTGCTCTTTATCTTCACCCATATGTCCCGCAACTTCTGTTAAAGACAGCGCTATAGGGGTGACACTTCTGCGGATTAATGCTTTTAGCATTTCTTCCTTACTATCAAAATAAAGATAAACAGATCCTTTTGAAAGTCCGGCATGATTTGCAATATCTTCGATACGAGCGCGCGCATAACCACAAAGACAAAATTCCTTTAAAGCACCATCTAAAATATCATCGGGGCGACATTTAGGGCGACGTCGCCATTTAGGCAAAGCATGTTCAACGTCTTTTATTTGGTCAATTGTTTTGCTCATATCTGTTTATTACTTTGATTTGTATCTATTATTAATAAATGACTGGTTATTTATTAAATTGCAAGTGAAAAGCAAAATTACCTCCATTTTTTTACACCAACTGTGCTTTTATACCCTTTGATATTTTTTAATATTTAAGAATATTTGACAAATCAAATAATATTCAATATCATTATCGTATTATTTTACACGTAAGATAATATGGGGCTACGAGGAAAAATAAAAAAATACTGAAAGCCTTATGTGAACTTATGGGTCAAACGACCCAATTTATAATAGAATTTGGGGCTGACCCAGATAACTACTCTAGTTTCTCTTTAACCCACTGTTTTAGTTCTTTTAATTGAAGTGCTGGGTCACTGTTGTTAAATCGCCACTCACATTCCTTTAAAAATAGCCCAAAATGCTC
>FLOH01000829.1_pt1 | contig 55461 bp, 56 predicted proteins | sample 756751 | NCBI WGS metagenome assembly FLOH01 (sample SAMEA4026879, study PRJEB14308) | marine metagenome | biome: coastal water; material: water | depth 74 m
GTTTCCTGCGCCAAAATAAACATCGTCACCTTCACAACCTGTTAATGTTTCGTTTTCGTTAAATGTATGAATCACGTTTTGTGGACGAGTGGTTGTGTGATTGGTTTGAGATTTAAGGCAGTAGCAGTTTTTGAGATGACCTGGTGCTGGATCTCCGAAAACTGCGTCAGAACATTTTGCACTTGTCAGGTTATCACTCATAGTTCTTTTATAAAACTTTGTTGCTTTTGCTCCTGTGCCAAAATATACATCATCGCCTTCACAACTTGTTAATAATGCACCCTCTTTGAATGTTTGTGATGCAGTTGGTGTTGATGGAAGACCGGAAACAGTTGAGACATCAGATTTAAGACAGTAACATTTTTTGAGTTTGTTTGGTGCTGGATCTCCCAAAAAAGTTGTATTTGAGCATGTGGATCCAGATTTAAGATCAGTTTGTAAATGAAATTGTGTTCCAGTTCCAAAATATACATCATCCCCATCACAACCAGTTATGGGTTGATTTTCTGGGATTATGTTTGTGGCTTTCACTTTAAGATTATCTTCTGTTACAGAAAACATATTTGTCTTTACTCTATATGTTATTAGAGTAGATTTTATTGATGTATTGGAAATGATAGCTTGGAAATGATAGCTTGGAAATGGTAGCTTGGAAATGATGGGTATAAAGCTTTTTCATGTAAAAATATTAATTATAGTTTTATTTTACGATGACTTTGGGGTTTTGTGGAAAAAACCGGGTTGTATTATCATGTTTAGGTTTGATGTGTTTGATGGCTGGAGTTGTTGAAGTCAATGGTGTTGATGATGAATTTATGGAGTCAAACGTTCATGACAATTCAACAAATTTAAGAGTTGCAACAAAAATCATTAGGCCTTTTGTATTTAAACATGAATCGTCTGGGGAATGGGATGGTTTTTCTTTGGATTTTGTTAAACTTATGTTGCCTAAAATGACTATTTATTCTCGTTATACAATGTTAGAATATTCCAATAATGATGAGATTTTTAATGCTGTTTTAATGGGGAATGCTGATATTGGTCATGCTTCTATCACAAAAAATCAGGAACGAGAGAGATTTATTGATTTTAGTCATACCTTTTTTGATTCCGGATTTCAAGTAATGGTTCATAATAATCTGGATGTGGCAGCATCAACTGCTAAGTTTTTATCCAATTTTTTTACAACAGTATTGTTACAGGGTATTATTGCCTTTATAATTATATGGTTTATTTGTTCACTATTGATTTGGATTGTTGATTTCTTGTATAGTGGTGGTAAGGAAGTTCGAAGTTTGTTTCGACCACAGTTTGCTATTGGTATTCGTCAAGCCATGATTTGGACAGTGTCGAAATTTGGTGGAAAAAGTGTTGATACACCAAGAAACAGAATAGGTATTGCTCTGAGTTTTCTGTACGATATCATTGGAATCTTTATTAAGGCGTTAATTACTGCTGGTATCACTGTTGTGTTGAGTCAGAATACGTCGACACCAAAGATCAATGGTGTTGATGATTTGCCTGGTAACACGGTTGGAACAGTTATTGCAACAACATCGCAGGATTATTTGGAATCCATTGTGGGTATTACAATAAGAAATTACGGTTCTGTTGATGAGATGTTTGCTGGATTTTATTCGAACGAGGTTGATGCACTGGTTTATGATTATCCGATTTTGGTTTTTAATCTGCAACAACGGCAAATACAATTGGGTTTAGATGATGCTCAAATTGTTGGAGAAATCTTTGAATCACAGCCTTACGGTATTGCTATTCAACCTGGTAATAATAAACTACGTGAAAATCTGAATCAGGCTGTTTTAGCTGTAATGGATGAGGGAAACGATTATGGAAGGATATTTAATAAGTGGTTTTCTTTCAATGATGATACGGGCATTGGTGAAACTGATTTCGAAGTGAGTTTTATATTTTTGGGAGGATTGGGAGCATTCTTTTTGGTATTGCTGATTCTGATTTTCTGCTGTTATAAAATTAAACAGTATCGTGAGGTGCGAAAAACAAATGATGATATCAATATTAGTGATATGATAAAGAATGAAAAAAGTTGGAAAAAAAAGATTGAACTTTTACAAGGTGATGTTGGTGAGGATAAATATCTGAGCAATTCTGCAATGAATGAAAAGGGATTCTTGATTACTCGAGATATTCAAGAGATGCTTTTTCAACTGAATGATAATTTGGATCATTCTCGTAGTGGTGGATATGTACAACCATTAGTTGTTAATGAAAAACTATTGCGTCGCAGAAGAAGAATGAGTTTAACTCAGACTATCAGGAAAAATAATGTGAATCTACAAAATAGCGGAATTCATCAGATGGGTTTGGATAGTAGCTTAGACAGTAGCTTGGATAGTTGTTTTGATAGTGGTATTGATAATAGCGTAACTAAACCATCACCAGAGAGTCTCAATAGTAGTGATGTTGATGCTGTCAAAATTGATGTTGATAATATTGAACTGACAACAGTTGTGGAACATGAGGGGGGGATGGATGGAGAGAAGGATGTGGATGTGGAGAAGGATGTGGTTATTGAGAAGGATGTGGATGTGGATGTGGAGAAGGATGTGGTTATTGAGAAGGATGCGGAGAAGGATGTGGAGAAGGATGTGGAGAAGGATGTGGAGAAGGATGTGGAGAAGGATGTGGATGATAAGGCAAGTATTTCAACCCTTGATTCATTAAGTGATAAGGAGAAAACTGAATAACTATATCTTGATTTATAAAATATAATATTGTTAATGATGGCTGGTGTTGAAGGTGTTGGAGACGTTAATTTGGAAGTTGGTGGTTTAAATAGCGAGAGTAAGAGATTATTGGATGCTCTTGTTGTTCCTGTTATTACTCCAAAAGATGGTACTGATTCCAGTAATGGTAATATTTTGACGGTTTTAGAGAGAATCGTCACTGGTGAACTTAGTGATAGTGGTGGTGAGATGAATAGTGTACAGCTTTTAATGGGAATTAGAAAGGCCGTCAAAGGTGCTGAAGGTTTAGTTAAGAGTGGTTATCAGCGAAAGGAGGCTGTTTTGTACATTTGCAAGGTCGTTGTTCTGAAAAATGCTAATAACCCATTAGTGAGAGATTCTTTGTTATTATTGGTTGACGAAGTTGTTCCTGAAGTTATTGAAATGGTTATTGATGCCGCTAAAAACAGTGGTGAGTATAAAAAGGCTGTCAAGAGTGTTGGTAAAAAGTTATGTGCTTGTTTGAGCTAGATTTAGACTGGGTTGATGCTTTTGTAAGTCTTTGTTATAAATTTGTAAAGGTGTAACTCTTCTACAAGTTTTTCGATAGTAAATATGAGAAGTGGTGATTCAGATTTGAAATAGTTGCGTATCGGTTTGGAAGTGATGGATAAATTTGATATCGATTTTATGTCATCGTCAATGAATTCTAAAATATTGAGGGTTATATTGGATGGTAAAGATGTGAAAGATGTGAAAGACGTTGGGTGTACTTTGTATATATGAATCATCTGGTGTGTTGATATATATTTAGATGATTATAATTTATCAAAGATGATTTCACAAGAGGCATATCAAACACCAGACACGAGTGGTCGGACTTGTTTGGCATCCTGTCGTTGATCTCCATAAGAGTATAGCACAACTTTTTTACCTTATCTTCTTCTGTTCCATCGAATGCAAGAAGATCGTCAGGGTACTCATCACGCAACACCAAACCCGGAAGCTTGACAATGGGGATTAGCACCTTAACAGATGCGCGTGTTGTAGTGGCAACTGGGCCATGCATCTGTGCGCGATCGATTGCTTCAAGGGTGGTAAGAAGTGGTGCTCCGGTCACTCCTTCCGGTGCGATAGAGATACCAGGTAGCTCACCAGGTGGAGGTGCAGAGTTGAAGTCACCAGACGTCCAGAAAAACTCGGGGTCGGAACCACAAAGCACAATGGCGATATCGTCCTCCTTGTGCTTGTTGTACAGCATATAAAAGAGTTTCTTCCGCATCTTCGAATCCTTAGCGAGATTGAACGGGAAATGATTACTGGCCAGGCAGTGAAGCTTATCCGTGTCCAAATGGATCGCATAGATGACAGGTACAGACACCTTATCCGAGTATACAACATCGGTTTTGAACACCACTTTGTACACGGATTGGAGAACAGCAACAACCGTTCCGCGACCGTTGTACTGGTAGATGTAGCCCATACTGGTTAGCATATGCAAGAACAACTTACGAAGTGGTGCATCATTTGTGCGCACATAGGGGATCTCCTGGAGAGTCAATACAGGGTACTTATATGTCTCCAGAAGCTTCCTGTAGAAGCCAAGCTTGAAGTGGAACGCTCGGATCTCAACTTCACGCATGTGCTCGTCCAGCAGATCGCGCAGTGCTTCGTAGTTATCCATTCCAGGCTCTGTGATACCGATCGACATGAGATACTTCTTGACTGCTGGGCTGTGCGCCCATGTTGCCGAGTACATCGAGAATATATTGACAGATAGAACACGGAAGGGAGGGGAGTCGTCCTCTTTAGACTCCTCATCGCATGAAGAGCTGGGGGTGAGGAACTCTGTAGCAGCATCACGACCAGCGAGATACTCTGTCATCTCTTCGAAATTAGTCAATGGTGACTCCGTTGACTCCATGTTGGCTTCACGTGGTCAAGTGATAGGTGTTTGTTAATTAAAATAGCAATTGTGTATCATCAATATTTTATAAAAGTGAATTCATTTATAAAAGGTTTATGATGGTATAATATATCTATAATGAGCAACACAGAAAAAGTTGTAAAAGTTTTGGAAAGGCTTTGTGCACAGTACAAAGTTATGCCTGAAAAGAAGTTTCAGCTACGTGCTGTGACTAGTGCTACGACTAACCTAAAAGATTATGGTGGAGACATTTCTAGTGGTAAAGATGCTGCAAAGAAGGTTTCTGGAGTTGGTAAAGGTATGATTCGACGCATTGACGAGATTCTTGAGAAAGGAGATCTGGATGAACTTAAGGACATCGGTGATTCAGGTTCTGCTGGAGCTGGAGCTGGAGCTGGAGCTGGAGCTGGAGCTGGAGCTGGAGCAGCACCTGCGAAACGAGCTAGGAAGGGAGATAAAGGTATTATTAATGTGACTGGTATTGGACCGGTTGCTGCTAAAAAACTGATGAGTAAGGGCTATGCCGACATTGATGAACTGCGAGGCGGTGTTAAGAGTGGGGATGTCAAACTTACTCATCATCAGAAGCTTGGAGTTAAATATTATGACGACTTTCTGGAAAGAATTCCTCAAGACGAGATGGTAAAGATGGAAACCCTGTTGAAAGAGACTCTTGGCGCTATTGGAGCAGGAGGCTCTGGTTATATGATTGAGGTATGTGGTTCGTATCGTCGTGGAAAGAAAGACTGTGGAGATATTGATGTTCTGATGACCTATAAGGGTATGAAGGAGGCTAATCCGGCTTTTTTGAAGACGTATGTTAATTATCTGGTTGATCGTGGATTTATTATTGATCATCTTACAGTGAATATTAAGACCAAATATATGGGTATCTGTCGTATGAGTGACAGTGGTACTGCCAGAAGGATCGATATTCGTTCAGTTCCGTATCAGTGTTTCTATCCGGCTCTGATATATTTCACAGGTAGTAAAGAGTTTAATATTGAATTTCGTAAAAAGGCTATTGAAAAAGGATTCTCTTTGAGTGAATACGGTTTTAAGAAAGTTGACGATGAATCTATGGTAACTTTTAATTCTGAGAAGGAGATTTTCGACTTTTTGGGTTTGGAATTTGTTGATCCATTGAAGCGTTGAAGTGTTGAAGCGTCAAGTATGAAGAAGTAATATCTTTAATTATAATATAGTTTGTGATACAATGAGTATAAATTACGACGATGAGTTTAAGGCTATTCTTTGTCATAAAAACAGTATAATGAACTCTTTGGGTTCAATGTTGTTTGGTATGAAAATGTATAATGAGGGAATGCAGTACAATTTTGTTTTTAAATCTTTGGGATCAAATGGTACTAAAAGATATAATCAATCAGATCTTTATGTTATAAATAACTTGGGTGTAAGTGGTCAGACTGGTGGTAATGATCAGTTTAATGAGGATATTGATAAGGAGTTTATCTGTTTAGTGAATCATGCAAAGACTTATATGACTGCTATTGTGGCAGTTAAAATGGCACAACAGGCTTTGTCTGATGGTCGAAGCTACATTTTTGCATTTATTATTAAGGGTCGGGGTATGAAAAATTATAATTCTGATACAATTGTTAAGTTGGATGCAGAAGCGCGTGGAATGAGTAAATGTTGTGCGCTTGATGATCCTGAATGTATCACCAGATGTTGCCAATATTTTGGTTGCTCAACGTGATTTTTGATAGATATATAAGTTTTTTATAAAACTTATAAAAAACTTATAAAAACTCTGGAAAAAATTGATTCTGATTTTTTTTGAGATACACTTAAAACTGTGTAGTATATAGGTATAGTAATAGGTTTTAGTTAAATTTACAATGGCAGCCATTAACGCAACTAAATGCTTTAACGTTTATAGGACAACATTGGAGATGTTGGAGGATAGGAAATTTAAGGTTGATGAGAAGTACAAGAAGGTTGAATTTGAGATTTTCAAGGAGTTGTACAGCGGTAACGATATTGATATCAATTTAGACAATGACTTGTATGTTAGCTTTTACAACAAGACAATGGGAACAAGTCAGATGGATAAACTGGTGACAGAGCTTTTGGAAAAAACGGGTAATGATGATTTACATATTATTGTTGTTCTTTTGACAGAGGGGAAACCAAGTCATACTATTGATAAATTGCTTCATACAAAAGAATATAAAAATGTCGAGCTTTTTCATTACAACAAGTTGATTTTCAACATTACAAAACATGATGTTATTGGAGCGGATATTAAAGTGATGGATTATGATGAACTTGACGAAGTTTTGTCCAATTACGACAGTTTATCGGTTGAGGAGAGGGCTGAGCTTAGTGAAGAGGATCGAGAAGGTCGTAATGATCGATTGAAAAAACACTTTCCACATATTCCCATTAACGATGCTGTCGCAAGGTACTTCAATGCTCAAAAAGGACAAGTTATGGAGATTGTTGGACGCAGTTTGAGCAGTGCAAAGGTTACAACATATCGTTTGGTTGTTTAAATGAGAAGAAGAGGGAATTGAACGAGAGGGGAATTGATTGAATTTTATGAATCAAATATCTAACACTATTACAAGAAGTAATAGTGATAGTAGTTATAATATGTCATTGACTAAAGTTGGAAAGTTAGATGAACACGGATTGAGTGCCAGTGATGTTATTATTGACACTCATAATCCGTTACCAGCCGATGTTTTACCCAGACCTTACAGTGCCAATCCGGTTGGTGAAGGTGTAACTGGTGTTGATAACCAACGATTGGACGCGGGGATTGCACCAAGGGGGAATCCTAAGGGAACGGATCATATATATGAAAATGAGTTACCTGCTGCTCCCAGAAGTCAGTTGGATATTCCTTTTCCAATGAGAGGTGTTCGTAGAGAATATAAGAAGGTTTACAAACCTGATCAGTGTTATGCTGGGTATTCTAAAGATCAGGGTGTGGCTGCTTTTACATGTGGCAGTGGTGGTGTTGGTGAGAATGGCAAAGTGTTCAGAGGAAACCAGTTTGCCGCTGTTTATAACAAAAATGGTTTGGGTACAGGTCTTGGACGCGATATGGATATTGTTGCTAGAGGTGGATCGGCCGAGCCCAAAAAGCAGTTTGATAGACCAACTGTTGCTGAAGGACAAAGTCTGTTCTACCCTTATCCGTCTTTTGGAAACAGATATTACCCATTATACAAAGTTTACCCTGATACAACTGAGTACACTCAAGATGGATTGCCTTATTATTCAAATGAATACAAAGCTTTAGCTGGTGGACGGGTCGATCTAGGTCTTAAAAACACCGCACGGAGACTGAAACCTGATACGGAATACGGTGCACAGCACGAAAATGATATGTTGGAGAATTTTGGCGATGATGGTGGTGATGGTGGTGATGGTGGTGATGGTGGTGAGGGTGGTGATGGTGTTGTTATTATGATTTCTACATTAATCATTGTTGGAACAGCGCTTGTTCTTTTACGTCGCAGTTAGTTTTATTATATTTTATTATATTTTAGAAATAATAAAATGTGATAACGTTATTTTATTGTTTGTGTTATAATATGTATCACTTGAAGGCTCCTCTGAGGCTCAAAAATGACGTTGACGATGTTGATTGCGTTGATTGTGATGATGATGAACGGCGCTTGTGCCATGTGCCCGAGCACCGTGCAGTCCTGTATCACGGAGTGTGCGGGGCATAAGACGACACCGGGTTTGTGTGCACAGGAATGTGTACAGGACACCCCCTGTTCCGACTGCCTGTCGTGCAAGGGCGACACTATCATCGACGACGGGTCTATGGCCGGTATCTGTGTTTTTCAGTGCGACCCACTGTGTCCCGTTGACCTTTGTGACCAGTATGCCAACTGTGTCAAGGGTCTGCCTTCCACGGATGGCAGTTGTGATGCGGGTACGCGGTCGCGTGACTGTCTTCTGGGGATTTCCTCATCGTGGAGAGCCCTTCTGACGAAGGATGCCTCTGTTGGTGGGTGTGATGCCGTGGGAGGCTGTTCGAACTGGTATGAGAAGAACCCGACGATCACGCTGGAGGATTTGTGTGTCTCGAACAACCTGCGTCATTAGGCGCGGGGGTGGTGATAATTATAAAAGGCTTGTTGTGGTATATTTCACAAACTAAATAAATTGATGATTTATTTGAATTGTTTTGACTCATTTGATTGACACTAAAGTGAGCCAGTTGCTTTACGTGTTTCTTTCGAAAGACAACAAAGTCGTATGACTCACTTCGATATCATCGGTTTCATCACGCTTCTTCTCATCGGCTTCTCCTTTGTCTTGGCATTTAACACTCCGAACAAGGAGATCGAGAAGATGGAGGCAGAGAGACTCGCACGTCTCCAGGAGGAGACACTCGCACGTCTCCAGGAGGATTCTGACTCGGATGAAGAAGATAATGCGGCCATTCCTAACTCAGATGACGAGGATGACGAGGATGATGGAACGGTCGCGGTTCGTCTCACTCCTGCGCGCCTTTATCAGAGTATTGTGCACCACACAGCGAGTGGTTGGACGTGCACATGTGTGCATAGTGATGGTGGACGGCCTTCGTACCTGGTCGTGACTGAGAAAAACCTGTCGTGAAAAATCATAATATATTATAAAAAACTTATCTACTTTATTTTCTCTATATCCAAATCAACGTTACTTTCGGATTGAATCGGAGTCTGGGCGATCGCGCTTATTATTAGGTTCGGAATCATCATCGTCATCGTCATCATCGTCATCATCGTCATCTCTCTTACGTTTTTCAGCTACAGCGATGGCAGGTTCATATACAATTTTGAAGTTACGAGCAAGAATCTCGCGAACTGGTTCTTTTGAACCATTCGATATCTCAATTGCCAACTTAATAGTGGGATTATCTGAATTACCTGGAATAGGTATCATATTATCTTTTAGGAACTTGATACGCCCGATAGTCATATCGTAAGATACACCCGTGTCGTCATTCGATTCCAATGTTTCGATATTGAATTCAAATGGATTATCACCACTCTTCTCTTTCACAAACCATTCGTAATATACATGATCAATTGTGAGCTTCTGTTTGTAAACAGTTGTGACATTATTGGCACGTTTCTTAAATTCTGGATAACCCATAAGCTCATATGATGATTCGGATGCTTTCAACAGCGTTGGAATTTTCCATTCATTTTTGTCTAATTCATCACTAATATGTCTAACATACAAAGTATCATAAGGGTTGCGTCCGAACCATTTATGTGATATTTTTACACGTTTTACCATTTCAGAATATTCGATATCCGTTGCAACTCCACCAATATCTGCACACGTTTTTATGTTGAATTCAGGAATTGTGAAATCATCATCACCGTGATGTTCTATAATATATTTCATAATAGAACATTCTTTAGGATTAGTGGGATTTTGTTTGTAGTATTTTTTAACTTCACAAAACCTTTGATAATATATCTTAAGGTTGTTATATGAAAATATTTCATGGTGTGATAGCAATGTGTCTTTATCGTACGAAAACACACGATATCTAACACCGTCATAAGTTGCATTTTTGTCTATGTCATCATAATCAATTGACAAATAATAATCTTTCTCTTTGAATATATAGTCTGATGTTGGATATTTTGTGTACGATTCTGTATTTGTTATTTTAATGTGTTTAGATCGAAACATGATTTTAATTGTTGCGTCGTTGATATGTGTGTACATATCCGTACCGCGACCACTTGCTTTATATATTAATGCATATTTACCATATTTACTGTCTGTTTGGTATGAATCACCCCAAACTAGATTAAAACAAGTACGTAATCGAAGGTGTAAATTTGAAAAATCATGTATATTGGATAGTAACCAATTGATAAACACAGGATACTTTTTATCAAAATATTTCATGTACATATCTGAAAACTCGACATCTGAAATAGGTACTCGGGGAGCATCATCGGACATTGTGATGTCGTCTGAGAGATGTTATGTCTTATAGATACTCATTATAACATAAAAATCACATTTTATAATCATAAATGTAAAATAGGTATAAAAGGTTGAGCGTATTATGTATTGGAGTTTGTTATGGACGCATATGGCGTTTTATTGGGAAAAGTAGTTGCCTAAAACCTTTGAAATTATAATATCTCGTATAACCCTGATTTTAACAACTGTTGTCAAAATCTGTATAATTCTATATATTTTATTCTTTTTTACTTTTTTTTACCTTTTTACCTGATTTGTCATAACTTCTCATTCCATACAAGCGTGAACTAAAAACTGTTATTATTTGTATCAAGTCATCTGTGACTTCTTTTTCTGGACTTTTTATTTCATCATCTAATATGGTTATCTTTGTATTTGAATGGTTTACTAATAAATATTCTATTAGTTCATAACTTATTCTACATAACCTATCTTTGTATGCTACTACTAATTCTTCCAACTCATTCGAAATACCATATTCCAATATTTTTATAAAGTTTTTTCTCTTAAAATTTAGTCCACTTCCTATATCTGTTAAAATTTCATAATCAGGATATTTACTTTTCATATATGTTATCTGATTATCTAACTCTTTTTTTTGACTATATGTACTTACTCTGCAATAGCAGATTTTATGTTTAACCTTTATATCTGGTTCATCCATTAAACCTTTGACATTATACAAATAACGTTTTCCAATTTGTTTATATTGTATTTTTCCACTAATGCGCCAATTTCTTAATGTTTGATAATGAATTTTTAATTTACTTAATGTTTCTTTACGAGTATAATATGTTTCCATTTTATATTACACTTATACTTGAACTTTCTTTTATATATATAAGTTTGTACAGTTTTAATATTAAATAGACATATATAGCATTTTATACAAATAATAATATGAAATGGAAAAAAAGAAAACATTTGTAAATTTCAGATTAGAAAATTTAACAAATAAAGTTTTAAAATATAATAAGAGAATACCACTTTATAATACATTTATTAGTAAAAAAATTATCACAACAAAATGTGCGTATGGTATTTCAAATCATAATGAACGAAAAATTAAAAAAAATAAACATGCTGTCACATTTACAAATAATATTTCTCCGTCGGTAGAATATGTTAAATGTAAACAAGTAATTTTAAACATAGAGCAAAGTTACAAAAAAATATTACTTGGTTATTTTGATGATTATATCAAGATGTATAACACTGTTATTTATTATTTTAATAATTTCAAATGGACAACAGATAAAATCACTATTAATTTCAGAAATATTAGAAAAATACATTCAAAAGAAAAGAAAAAATACAACACCCCAAGCCATGTCTTAGACGGTGCAATAAAATTAGCATGTACATCATTTAAATCGGCAACAACAAATATGGATAGGAAACATATTAAAAAATTTAATCTCAAACCAATAAAATTAACAAAGAAATCTAAGGTGATTGATATTGAACAGTGTTATTTTAAAGATGAATATATATTCAAAAGATTTTTAAAAAAAAAGATAACAAATTCGGAAAATTATAAATATTCAAATATTAAATGTGATAGCAAACTTCATTATGATGTCACAAAAGACAGATTCACACTTTTAATACCAATTAAAACAAAAATAGAAACAACAGCAACAGAAAATCAAATATCAATAGATATGGGAGAGAGAACATTTATAACAGGACTAACAGATAATAAAATAATTGAGATTGGAACAGACATAAGCAATCAACTAATAAAACATATCATAAGGATTGATAAATATAATAATATTATTGATAATAATAAAAATATAACCACAAAAAATTATTTTGACAAGATGGCATGTGCAAGAAAAACAAGAAATCAGCAACTTAAAAAACGAGTTAGAAATATAAGATTGAAAATGAGAAATCAAATAAAAGATGTACAATGGAAAATTGTAGATTATTTAACAAAAACATATCAAAATATAACCATCGGGAATTGGAGTACCAAAGGTTGTATTAAAAACGGAACATCGAAATTAGCAAAACTAAAAAAACGTATTTTAAATGGTTTATCAGTATATAAATTTAAAGAAAAATTGAAATACAAATCGGAATCCAGGGGAATAAATTTACAATTTGTTAATGAAGCATACACAACTCAAATGTGTTCATATTGTTCAAATTTATATCCTAAAATTGGTGCATCAAAAATTTACAATTGTGAAAAATGTAAAAAACAACTTGACAGAGATGTGAATAGTTGCAGAAATATGCAGATGCTAGGTTTGGTATAAAAATATAAATTAGTCATTTACCGCTTTGAGTCTAGATAATGAGAAAACCAAAAAAGGTTGATAATTCTATAAGATGATGTAAAAACAATAGTAAATACATATTATATAGAATTATACTCATTTATAAAGCGGAAGTTCATGACTGGGCAGTTCATGACTGGGTAGTTTGTGACGATTCTGATACTTAAAGTATTTTGAATATTATTTTGTATAATATGAAATATATTCTTGTAAATCCGAATGGTTCAAAGTGCGTTGTTATTTATAGGACCAATTCATTACCAGAAGGTTTAAGTAAATTAGAATCTTATGCGTTGAGTGATAATATAGCGTTATGGGATTTGGGATCTTATGATGAAAAAACGACTGAGATCATTTGGTATTTTGTAGATTCAGATGATTCCACAAAAATGCAGAAAACACGTACAGAGGATGATGATTTTGTAAAAGAGTGTGTTGAAAAATATAATATGGGAATTTGATATTAGGCTTATAAAGCAGTGAATGATATTACAATAAACGATGGTGGTTATTGTAACAGTTGACAATCGAGAGAAGGAGTTTGTTAAGACTTTTAGTGGACGGGATGATTATAAGTTCGAGAATATGGCTATTGGTGATTTTAAATTCAATGATAGTGTTTATATTGAGAGGAAAACGTTCTCTGATATGGCTACATCCATCAAGGACGGACGGTATCGTGAACAAAAAATACGTTTGAAAACTTTGATTGGGGTACAAATTATTTATTTGATCGAGAATGATGGCAATCTTCGAAATGGTACAGTTTGTGGGTTACCTGCCAGTACTATTATGGGTGCGATGACAAAATGTATGCTGAGAGACGGTTTTTTTATTTATCAAAGCGGTGGAATCGAAGAAAGTGTTAAATTTATCGAAAAGATTAAGAAACAGATGGAAAATGGAGAGCTTGGTGGAGCTGGTGGAGCTGGTGTTGGTGGAGCTGGTGGAGCTGGTGTTGGTGGAGCTGGTGGAGCTGGTGTTGGTTACGTTAATGTTATTAAAACTGAGAAGAAGGCAAATATGACGGAGGGGATGTGTTATTTGGCGCAGTTGAAACAGATTCCTGGTGTATCGAGTGGTGGGGCGTTGGCTATTAAAGAGAAATACAGTTCGATGAAGGCGATTTTTGATGGTTATCGTTATTTTGATGTGTTGGAGAATGATAATTTGAGTTGTGTTGATAGATTGAAAGCTAAAAAGCTTATGTTATCTGAAATTAAAATTGGTGGGAGAAGATTGGGTAAAAAAACATCTGAAAAAATCTATCGGTATTTGTGTTGTGATGAGTGATGAGTTGTGAATGGTGGTGGTTGTAATTTATTTGTTTGTAGATTGTATAGAATCTATAGAATATGGGTATTGATAAAGATATTAGAGATTGGTTCGCAAATATGAACACTGTTATGGCCAACCTTGGTGCTTTTAAGATGGCTAGAGAGGCCATTGCTGTTGGTAGACAGTACGGTTACACATACAAGAGTCCAAGTAATAGTAAATCTTACTCTGCCAGAGCGTTGTTAGATCTTTACGCTGGAAATTATGACACAAGTAGCGCTGCCGATGTTGAATATCACAGTTTAGTTGTGCAACAGAATAATCTTATTGGACTTTACACTGGGCTTCAGTTCTCTAGAATGCTTGGTGTTGGTGGGAGAAGTTATATCACACAGTACCAAACTGTCATAGTGAACTCTTCTGGTGCTTTTGTATCTGTTGCGAACCGTAGAGGTTTAAATAATGGCACTACCATTAATTTGTACAACACAAGAACCACAACAAAGGTTGCCTATCCTATCAAAATTAATAAGTGGTGGTTGTGATTTAAAGTATTTTAAGTTAATATTTATTAAGTGTAAGTGTAAGTGTAAGTATATATAAGTTGGTTGGGTAAAATGGAAAGATTTGATTTTGATAAACTTGGTGTTGAGGAGGGAAAATGCAATGTTGACATGAATATTATTCGGTTTGGACGTGCAAATATTGTCGAGACGATTAAGGAGGTTAAGGAGGTTAAGAAGGTTAAGAAGGTTAAGGCGGATAAGGCGGTTAAGGTTCGTGTTGTAGATAAAGAGTTCGTTTATCCAGAGGATTTGGAGTTAAAGGGGTGGACAGTTTTAACGGATACTAACGGTGGACAAAACAAAGTTAGGCTTTTTAAGAAGTGTGATATTGTTGATGAGAATCGATTTAAGAGGGGAGAGCCTTGGATTCGAAGGAAGGAGGTTGAGAAGTGGATTAATAAGGTTAATGGGATGAAGAAAATGGGAGGATTCAATAGTAATGGTTGGACGAAGTTTGGTCTTAATAAGAAGATTTTCAAGGAGGTTGGAAAGGATAAAATGATGATGCTTTTTGTAAAAGAGCGGATTTTTAGTCTGCGTAAGTAGTAGTAGTGCTAGTAGTAGTTGTGTGAAAAGATGATGAAACAATATGTAGTTAGGAAGAAAAATGTTGTTAGCAATGCCAAAATTGTTAAGGGGAAGAAAGTGCCGGTGAAGTATACATTTAGTTATTTTACTGCTGGTGGGAATGAGATCAAGGATAAAAAGGTTTTGAAACATGTGACTTCGTTGCGTGTTCCACCTGCTTATGATGATGTGAAAATCAATCTGGTTAAGGGTAACAAGCTGTTTGCTTACGGAATTGATGAGGCTGGTAGACCTCAGTATATTTACAATGCTGGGTATGTCAAGAAACAGATGGCTAAAAAATATTGTAAGTTGATTAAATTTGAGAGAAAGTTGCCAGTGATCAATGAGAGAATTAATAAACTTGTTGTGCAGAAAAACTGGAATATAAACAAGGTTATTGCTATTATTTTGAGAATTATTTTGCATTGTAATTTCAGGGTTGGTAACGACATTTATAGACGCAAATACAACTCATTCGGTATAACAACATTAACAACAAAACATTTGACTTTTAAAAGCGATGGAACATTAAGAATTAAATTTGTTGGTAAGAAAGGTGTTGTAAATGATTGCACAGTGCGGGATAAAGCTTTGGTTTCTGCAATGAAAAAGATTGGTGCAAACAATCGAGCTAATGGAAATGGTAGTGATGAACCGTATTTCACTTATATTGATGAAGAGACTGGAAAGGGAAAGGGTAAGGGAAAGGGAGAGTTAAAGGTTATAAAGGCGACTGATGTTAATGGTTTTTTGGGGAAATTTGGTCAATTTACATCAAAGGATTACAGAACTTGGGCCGCCAATATTGCTCTTTTGGGAGAGTTATGTAAAAGTGTTGGAAAAATTGGGAAAAGTAAAGCTAGTAGAACTAAGGATTTGAAAGATATTATTGAGGGAGTTGCGGTTAGATTGCATCATACACCTGCAATCTGTAAAAAAAGTTATATTGATAACGATCTGCTGGATATGTATGTTGAAAAACCCGGAGATTTCAAGAAACTGGTTAAGGGTTGTAATGGTACTGGGGATTGCGTTAATAAGGTTTTTGTAGAGTTTCTACACAGAAAGTGCTGAAATAAGTTATAATTTAATGTGATTTAATGTGATTTACGTAGTATTGGAATAAATACGTTCTAGTTCAATACGCAGTTCGTCAATACTAAAAGTACGTAGAACTGCGTCGTCTTCAGTATAACTTATGGCTTCACCTTCACCTTTACCTTCACCTTCTTCACCATACACTAGTTCATCTTCATTAAAGAGCGCTGTTTCAATCGTTGATGCAGTTTCAGGCTCGTCATATTTGGCTCCACGGTTTCCCATTGCATCAGGTGGTACTGAAACAGACACTGAGGTGATCTTAGTACCATAATACATTCGTGGTCCAGATTTAAAAGTCAAACGAAAGCAATGGTGTGATGGGGGATCATCGGGACAAATATACATAGACTTGATGTTCTCATTTCGTTTCAATGTGTTGTGGATGATCACCGCATACGATGTGCATCGCTCCATTGTTAAATGCATTTCGAGCATGAAAGATTTGTCCATTGTCAAAAAAAGGTCTTTGGTGAAATAAATAAAGATTGAACATTATAAAAATAAATAATCAATTTTTTAATTGAGTTTCTGTGCATTAAGAATTGATATGGAGATATCAGTAAAATTAAAATTGAATTTGTTTGTCTTGTAACTGTGTTTTATGATAGTTACTGACATTTGAAGGCTTTACGAAAGAATGGCTTCAACTGATGCAATTGGAGAAGTTATTGCTAAACTAATTAAGCTTGGTATCAAGGTTCTTGTTTTCGACTTTGACTTGACATTAACGCGGTTTCACGTGTGGTCAAGGTTTCGAGATGATGTTGTGCGGGTTGCACAAGAGGCCAGGATTGAGGATTTCGTCGATGGCGATGGATTCAAGACTTTGGTTGGAGCAGCTCGGGATGCTGATATAAGTGTTTATATTGCAACATATGGTAACTACAAGGTCGTACGCCATTATATGGGACTTTTGTGGCGCGACTCGCCTTGTCCGTTTGAAAGGGTGAATATTATCACACCAGGGTTTTTTGAGGGTATTGATGGATTCTGCGATGGTTATCGTGATGGGCGTGAAATGCCAGTATCAAAGGATATGGAAGTAACAGAGAAAAACCGTCAGTTAGCACATATCCGTGAGACTAGAGACTTTAGTAAAGGCGAAATGATGTTATTTGATGATACAACCAAAAACGTGGAAAATGCTAAGGCAGTTGGATATGAACATAGCTTTCTTGTTGACAAGGCTATTGGATTAGGTCTTGTCGAATTCTGTAAATTTGTTGACTGTTGAGTGAACACGAACGCGCGAACACGATTATTATAAAATTGATTATTTGGACATTTATAAAGTGATGTTGATTAGTACATTATATACTTTATTATGGCTGCTTCTGCATCTGCGATTGACTATCTTAAACTTGGTGATATTGAAATTCGTTTCGTTTCTCTTGATAACCGGATTGATCCTATGGTACGTAAAGTATTTGCTGGATTTGATAATGTAAGCGGCAAGAAAACCGTTATTCAGATTTGCGAAAGTGCTGACTGTATTGTTAGTCCTGCGAACTCCTTTGGTCAGATGGACGGAGGTATTGATGCTGCTTTGACTGATATGCTGTCAACAGATGATGAACCTGATTACATTGGTAAGAAAGTTCGGGAAATTATTTGGAAAGAACACTTTGGTGAACAACCTGTCGGAACATGTTTAATGGTTTCAACAGATAACAATAAGTTTCCTTGGTTGGCTCATGCACCCACCATGTCATCTCCTATGAATGTCAAAGGAACTTTTAATGCTTATTACGCCTTTAAAGCAGTATTGGCTGAAGTTTTGAAACTTAACCGTAGTATCTCTGTCGCAGAAGACAGGATCAAGTCTATTCTTACGACCACCTTCGCATCAGGTTGTGGTGGTTTGGAACTGGAGGAAGCACTTGATCAAATGAAACTTGGTTATGATAAAGTCAACCAATGCTCAAAACCCTCGTGGAGAAGCGCCAGTGAGTTGCGTAGTAACCTGATGACACTGAAAGACAAGTGGGAGTATGATGAAAGTAAAACCGACGATTCGGATGAGGAGGGTGGTGATGATATCGATGAAGAGGATATATCTGATATGGAAATTCCGGTTGGAGTTGGTGGTGATATGAAATCGCTAAGTGAAATAATGGCCCAGCTATTTAACACACATCAGCAACTCTCCAATGAAGGCGAGGATGATGAGAAGAGTGGTGAAAGCGATGGCGATGAAAGCGATGGCGATGAAAGCGAAGGCGATGAAAGCGAAGGCGATGAAAGCGATGGCGATGAAAGCGAAGGCGATGAAAGTGACGAAGACGACGAAAGTGATGAAGGCGTTGTCGAAACAGATACTAAAATTGTGGAACTTGATGATTCTGTATAAATTCTGTATAAAAATTTTATAAAACCTGGGAAAAATTGATTTTTAAAAAAGCAAGGCTTAAAGGTGTTGGGGTATATATTTATAATACAGTGTAATTTTACTATGGCTTGTGATAAAGTAAAATTTGAAGATAGTAACGGAATTATCTATAACAATAGGAATGTTCTTCTGACTAAAAAGGATATTCATAAGATGTTGAAAAAAGGTGGTATCAAGATGAAAGTTAATAACTTGGCCATTTGGCAGGAGGCTTTCACCCATGAAACTTACGCTCTTAATGAGCATAACAAGAAACGGAATGAACAGTTTTTTTACCACATGAACAATGCCGGTAAACATTTTGACAGAGATGAGGATGGAAATTTGGTTGAAATTGTTGGGAAAAGTGGTGCGGATAGTGATGCGGATAGTGATGCAGATAGTGGTGCGGATAGTGGTGCGGATAGTGATGCGGATAGTGATGCAGATAGTGGTGTGGATGGGAAAAGTGATGATGACGAGAGTATTCATAGTGAAATCGATGATGATGTTGTTGATGTTCAGAAGCGTTCGTATGAGAAGCTTGAGTGGTTTGGAAACCGGTTTCTGCAGACAATCAGTGCGTTGTTTTTGAAAAACAAGTATCCTGATGTTGATGAGGGTTTTTTGACTAAAACCCATATCAAGTTGGTTGAACCTGAAGTTATCGCGGAGTTGGCTATGAAATGTGGAATGGAGAAGTTCGTTCTGGTTTCTAGATATCAGGAGATGAGGAGGAATGGCCGACTTAACCCAAAGTTTCTGCGCAATGTGTTCACTGCGTTTATGGCTTGTATCTTCTTCGATCTTGGTCAGGGAGACAACGGCTTGGGTATGGAACTTGTTTACAGGTTCTTTCAGAGTTTGTTTGATAAATACGGTGGACTTGACGAATTGGCGAAGGTTGATACCAACTACAAACATAAGTTGATGGAGTATTTTCATAAACATTTCAAGGGTTCTATGCCTAAATATATGAGTATCGAGGAGAATATGATTGATGAGCATAGATTTTTTACCGAGGGTGTGGTTAGCAGTGCTGATGAGGGATTTGTTTTGGGAAATGGCAAGGGAATTACTAAAAAGGATGCTCAACAGATGGCTGCAAAAAAAGCGTTGATTAAGTACGGTATGAGTGAGGAGGAGATGAAAAAAGTTGTTGATAAAAAAACTGAAAAGACTTACACTTTTGCCAATTTGGCTAATCGTAATAACAAGAAATTGCGTACTGAAGATGTTGAGGATCTGTTGAAAAGGTTTGGCGTGGATGCTTATGTTAACGATCTGAACTTGTGGCAAGAGGTTTTTGTTCACAGTAGTTATGTTAAACAGGTTGATGTTCATACTGATTACACTGTTCGGGGTAGATTGATGGACTTGCAACCGCGTTCTTATGAGAGTTTGGAGTATTACGGCGACAGAATTCTGCAAACTATCAGCGCAATCTATCTGTGGAATCGGTATCCGGAGGAGGACGAGGACTTCTTTACCAAGACACAGAGTAAGCTTGTCCGTAAAGAGCATTTCGCTAAATTGTCAGGTATTTTGGGATTGAACAGATACTTGGTTCTTTCACGGTATATGGAACAGGAGAAGTATGGAAGAATCGATAAGAACAATTTGGAGGATATTTTTGAGGCGTTTTTCGGGGCTTTTTATCAAGACATCGGTAAAAACAACTTGAAAACCGGTATCGGAGTGATTTATGACTTTTTCAAAGAACTTATCGAAGAACATGTTGATATGGCCGAAATTATCAACACCGATGACAATTATAAACATATGTTGATGGAATATTTCCATAAAGAATTTAATGGTGGACTCCCTGAATATCGAGGCAAAGGATTTGTAGAAACTGATAACGGTGGTCGAGGTGGTGGTCGAGGTGGTGGTCGAGGTGGTGGTCGAGGTGGTGGGCAATATAAGAAGAAGGTTTTTACAGAGGCCATTCATGATGTTGACGGTAAATTCATTGCCAAAGGTCGGAGTACAACCAGACAGAAGGCTCAGCAATTCGCCGCCAAACATGCACTGATTACATACGGTTTTATCAAACCTTTCAACAGTGTTAAAAAAGAGCATATCAAAAGCTTGGGAATGTCAATTGATGAAATCAAAGCCCGGTTGAGTGGCGTGGTTGAAGATGAAAAGGTCGAGAAGACCGAGGTTAAGACCGAGGTTAAGAAGGTTATGAAAAAGATTAAAATCAAGCTCAAGAAAAATGTAGAGCCTGATGTGAGCAGTGTTGTTAGTGCGGAAAGTACAAGCACTGAAGATTCACAAAAATCGAAGAAAATGAAACTCAAAATCAAGATAAAAAAATGAGATTTGATGAGATTTGATGAGATTTGATGATTTTACTAGAAAATGGATGCAAAATTTAATAAACATTATTTTTAAAGATAATGTTTTTTTCACGTTATGATAGATTTCATAAATATAATTAATTGATGATCGGTCGCAATTGTTTTGTTGAAGAAAAAACACCACCCCCCTACCCTTCCTAATATCAAGATGGGTACCACTCAGTCGACTCCCAAGTCGACTCCCAAGTCGACTCCCAAGTCGACTCCCAAGTCGACTCCCGAGCCGACTCCCGAGCCGGAGCTCGTGGGCAATCGGTGCAGCTGCCTTCGCGTCAAGCGACGCGAAGGCTTCGTGAAGACTGGTAACGAATACGGACCCTATTCTTACGAGCAGAAGGTTCGATCCGTCGAGCAGTGCGAAGGCATTGTGGACCCGGAGGACATGAACAGCTTCACGGGCATGTGTCCTCGTCACAACGCACGTCACTTTGCGTCCCGCGGCACGCAGCTGGTGGAGCTGACGCCTCTGGTCAGGGAGATGTGTAAGGCTGCAGACCTCCATATCAACGCCCTGAACCTCGTCGACGACACGTCCCACTCGACGCACAGCTACAAGGTGCTGACGTTCTACAAGTGGGTGTCCGAGCACCCGAGAGAATACGAAGGTGTCCGCAAAGACATCAAGAACCCCGCCGCGTTCCTTCTCAGGACTTACTATCGTATCTCCAAGGAAATCGTCCAGACTGGCGACGTGGACTGGATCGCGTTCAACGCGATGTCCATTTACTAGATAAACGTTTTATCTAGATCATAAAATATATCTCTGGTTGAGAAGGGAAAAAAGGAAAAGTAATGATTTATTAGCACTATTTTTAAAGATAGTGTTATTACTTTGCTGTTTTGTAGCACCTTGTTGTGAGAGGTTTTCAAAATGGGCATTTCTAGGACATCTGGACGCACACGCAAATGCACACAATATAAGAATAGGAAGCCGTGGTTTATACCACACGTATTTGGCACTGATCTTGGAAAGATACAGAAGCTATTATGGAATGAACCGCTGGTGTTCAAGAAGGATATTATTGACGCCGCAGCTGCTGTTTCATCGCTTCGTGAGGAGACTGTGAGAAAGGAGAAGGGATTACTGGATACAGCCAGACAAATTCTCAAAAATGAGTGGCTTGTCTTGACACGGCCTGATAACTATGTTGGTGGTTTGACAGAAAAAATGCCTCCATGGTGCATTGCGATATGTGCTGATACACTTACTACAAAAATAAGGAATAAGTCTGGTTTTACTACATCCGTGTGAGGGAGAGGATATATCGTCAAAGCATGATTTGTGGACACTGTACGGGTGCACTTTTTGCAAATTCAACGACCTTGATAATGCATCACAGGATGCTGTCGTGTTGTATTACGCATGTCAGATTCACGCTGCGAGGTAATTATAAAATGCGATGACGTTTTTGTATTGTTTTATACAATATAAATATCACTGTTGTCTGGAAGGCTCACAAAGCTTTGTACACTGAAAATGCCATCTCACCCAAACACAGGCAAGAGAACGGCAACTAAACTGAACAGCCCTGTTCCGCGAGGATGTTGGCCGAACCCTCCCGGACAGCATGGATATCGCCGTGTGCGTTTTTTGTCAGACAATGGAGACATCTCTGATATCATGAAAATAATAACTCGTGACGGAAAGTCTCCGTCGATTATCAAGGGTAAGCCCTCTGGTGAGCTTATCAAGCACCTTTCAAGTGGATGTGATAAGCGTCTTGTCATGATGCGGAATCTTTTCAACAAGCTTGTTGCTGTGGTTGGTATGGATAAGTTCAAGGAGGCTCTTCAAATTGCACTTAATATGATCACCCTTGAGGGTCGGCGCTTTCGCAATGTCAGTGATGGTGCGAAGAGCGAAATGATGGAATGTTGTGCACGGCTTGTTATCGAGGGAGTGTTGTATGAGAACCTTCTTCCTGCGATTCGTACCAATGAGGACAAGTACAAGTCGATCTGTCTGCCGGTCCACATGCATGATCCCGAGTTGTATTGCGACTTTGATATTGCGTCAAATGCTGAACAGATGTTGATATACAAAATCTATGCAGCTGAAATGATGATCCGGGGCATCATCTAAGACTACTTGCGACGGAGGGGCCGCTGCAATTATAAAACACAAAATATATTGCGAATGTTGTCTTTGTACATATTAGTTGTATAAGTATGAATATGAATGATGCAGAAAAAAAGATTTACCAGACGATTCAGACTGGGATACGTGAGAATCTGAAACATGATGTGATAGGAGAGAAGGATGTCAAAGTGTTGAAGGGTATAGTTAATGATTTTATAAGACGGAAAAAGCTTGTTATTGTTGGTGATGAGGCTATTAAATTTTACAGACCAAGGGAGTATAAGGATATTGAGCTTCGAGATTTGGACAAGATTAGGGGATTGCCGATAACTGTTCATGTTTATTCACCGAATGCCATTACTGATGCTAAAGAATTGGGAGATTTAATACATAAAAAAGGTTATAAACACGTGTCGATTAGCGAGGTTGCCGAATATAAGACTTATGTTTTGGACGTTGAGTTTAAAACAGTTGTGAAATTTAGTTATGTCAATGGATATATTTTTCGTAATGTTCCGTTTGTAGATAAAGGTGGAATGAGATATATCACACCTGAATATCTGCTTGTTGGGATATATTATAAATATATAACGCCAAGAATCAGTGTTGGTGATTGGAAAACAAATATCAAATATGAAGAGGCGCTTTTTGGTAGAGAACTGTTTAGGTCTGATAAAATACAAAAGAGAATGAAGCCGATGTTCAGGGAAGCTGTTAGTGAAGAAAGACTGGTTCTTTTGGGAAAGGTTCTGGATTATTTGAAAGGAAAAGATGGTGATGGTTGTATTTTGACTGGAATTTTGGCTTATAATCTTATGGTTGGTGAGATGGGTGGCGATGTATCTGATAAAGTTGCGAATGTTGGTCATTTATCAGTGTTATGTGATGATTTGGAGAAATGTGTTAAGGATATTAACAAACTTATCGGTGCTCAAGAAGGAAAACTGGTTGTGAGTAAAGGTGGAGGAATGAGTGGAGGGAAGGTGGATAAGATGTCGCCTTTATTGATATACTTTGGTGATAGTCAGAAGCTATTTTGGAAGGGAAAGTTGCTTATTGAGCTTGTTGAATTGCCGACCTGTTTCAATTATAATGAAGTAAGAGATCTGAAGGTTAGTAATTTTCACCAATTGGTGTGGTTTCTGATGTTACAGAAGTTTTATGAAAGAGATAGGAACTTGGTTAACAATCATCGGGTTTTGATAAGCAATTTAATTAAAATGAGAACGGCGTTTTTACAGAAGAATGATTTATCAGGACTGGAAAAAGGTGTGGCTCAAGTATTTCAGGGAGATTGTGTTGGTCCAAACGTTAATTACAAGTTTTTGTATCATTTGGGCTTTTGGGAGAAGACTAGAAGGTACAGGTTTATGTTTTACACCCTTGGAAATTTAAAATGAACGTATTACACGTTAAAAATAAATTTTATTACCAAGGTTTGGTTGCCAACCGTGTAAATTTTGGTTAGTTTAAATGATGTCAAGAGACATCACCTAAGGGGTGGCTAATACTATCCTCGTTTTAATTTGATGAGTTTATGTATTGTGAGTTTTTAATTTCACGCCCCGCAGTCTTCATCCTGTTCTAAGACAGGGAAAGCACTGATTAAGTTCCTCTACACAAGCTACTTGTGTAGAGGAACAAAAACTACATTAGTTTGCGAACAAAGTGAGCTGAGCGTAGCGAACTGTGCGTAGTACAGTCGAACTTAATCAGTGCTTTCCCATCCTTAATTGAGGTGGACGAAGACTGCGGGGTGTGAGGTTAAAAACTCACAATACATAAGCTCGTCAAAATTTATAAAAGAGAAATGTATCAGCCACCCCTTAGACAATGTATTAGACGTTGTCTAAACTAACCAAAATTTATACGGTTGGCAACCAAACCTTGGTAATAAAATTTATTTTGAACGCGTAAAACGTTCATTTTAAATTTCCAAGGGTGTAAAAAAAACGTTCATTTTAAATTTCCAAGGGTGTAAACGGCATTTGGCAAAACGTTTTTTCAAACGTCAATATTATCTTATAAAACTAAGGTATCGTCGTTATAAAGACAAAAAAGCAACAAACAAAACAAAAATCACATATATGCCAGTTAAAGAATTGGAAACAGTTGGTCTTAAATACGCAGACAATTTAGAAGAACTAGAGAATGAAATATTCAATGATCAGTTTTCAGACAACATTGAAATCATTGATTTACAACAAGAATTACCAACTCATCCAACACAATCAGTAGTCAATGTAAATTTAGAATCAACTGAATCAATATCTGACGATGATGCAAAAACGTTTCTTACCGCTAAGGAGATACCACTAAATTTATAAACTAAACGGTTTATAAATAGTTGTCTTAATACAAAACTTTGCAGTCACCCTTGCATTGTATAAAAGCACTTTTAGGAACTTTACCATCATATCTCCACCAATTGACTCTTGATTTCTCACTAGTATTCTCAGGATGGTAAGTATCAATCACTTCCGGTTTGCAAGCAGCAGCACCCTCTTCATAAACGCTCTCAGCAACCTTCCATTTTTGTGGACACATCTCAAAAGTTCTGTTATGACACGGACAGTTACCATATTGTGGTGTTGGAATATAGTTATTTGTACATTGTTTATAACTTCCATCAAATTTGGGACATCTGTTGTATTCTGTCAACAGACATTTGAGACCACCAACATTTGGCATTTTTGCGGCAGCCCAAACCTTGTCAATACAGTCTCCACCTTCACAAGTTGTAACCTTTTCAGGTAAACCATCGTAAATAATAAACGCAGATACACCAATGGCAACACAAAGAACTGATACAATCACGTAATAATCTTTAAGACTCATAACTTATTATCTTACTATCTTAACATTAACCAACATTATTTCTATTATCTTACATAAAACCAGAAATAATATCAAAACATCAAATAATGGATTTTCCAGATATATTCGATAATTCATAATCTATTTATTATTATTTATTTCGGTTTCTAACTGTTGCATCTGTTGATGTGCTTCAGTAATTGCGGATGTGTTTTTTCCCATTTGTAAATCAATAGTGCTGAGTTTTGCTTCATTTGCACCAACTCTGCCTTTAATCGCATCAATATCACTTTTTATTGCTCCAAGTTGAGAACCCATTGCACTCAAGCTTGTGTTAACATTCTTCTTATCACAATCGGAACATTTTCCATTATCACTTAACGTTTCAAGAACATGAAGTCCATTGTTAAATATTTGTCTAACAATAATTGACCCAATAAGCAACAGCAGACTCAATAATAATAAATTCATACCAAAGTTTTTAGTCATTTCAAACACTCTATAGTTTAGTTAGAATTTTTGCACATAATACCTCGCGCTCGGGCAGATTGACCCCTGTCCTAATTCTGCTCCACAGGGGTATGCGCGTTTTTGTGTTAGCACTTGTAAACTATTATGTTATGTTATGTATACTTATGTCAGCCGAAGAGCGCCACGATAAGTGTGGATTATATGGAGTGGTTTCACTTGAATCGCATTTCAAACAGATAATATCCAAAAAACTTGCTTTTATTTCTCATAATGAACTGAAGGCGTCTATTAATGAATCACTTGTTAAACTTCAACACCGGGGACAGGAGAGTTACGGTATATCTTACATCACTGTACCACATAACAAACTTAAAACTCGGAAACGGTTGGGTTTGGTATCACCTCACTATATCGCTTCGATAAAAGATAACTTTGGATTATCAATCTGTCATGTTCGTTATTCAACCTCTAAAAATTCGAAGTCATCAACTGACCAAATGAAACTCATGGAAACACAGCCTCTTCATGGAACAACACATAAACATGGTAACTTCACTTTGGCACACAATGGTAACATACCTCATAGTGTTCAATCAAAACTTATTGAGCGATACAATATCAAACAGACAACTAGTAGCGATTCAGAAACCATTGTCAGATTGATAGAGATTTTCTCATCAGAGTATGACAATTTCCAGGATGGAATTATTAAATTCATTAATACAGTTGAAGGGGTGTATAATTTGCTTATTCTTACCCATGACGGAAATCTTTATGCAGTGCGAGATCGTCATGGGGTTAGGCCTCTTACTCTTGCAAAATTATCGGAAACAGAGTATCATGTTTCATCGGAAACGTGTGCCTTTCCAGGAGATGCCACCATTATTCGCGACATTGAGCCAGGTGAGATTATCAGAATACATTCTCCTTATACAAACAAGGTTCATTTGTCAACTATCCATAAAGCCCATACATCATCACCTCCAACATTCTGTTCATTTGAGTATATATATTTTATGAGACCAACAAGTACATTTGCATCCATCAATGTTGGAGATCTTCGATTCAAAATGGGAGTGCATCTAGCAACATTGGAGACAACACCGCCAATATCTACCTCAATTGTCATTGGAATGCCCAATACTGCCATACCAGTTGGTGAGGGATTTGCTTCAACAATTGGTCTCGAATATCATCAATACATTAAAAAAACGAAAGATTGTGGTCGTACATTTATTATTCCTGATAATGCCGATCGTCTTGAACGTCTTCGCAACAAATTTGTTTTTAGTACAAAACTTCATAACTCTGTAATATATCTGTGTGATGATTCAATTGTAAGAGGTAACACTATGAGGGAACTTATACATCTTCTCAAAACAGAACACAAAGTAAAAGAGATTCATGTGCGTATTTCATCACCACCTGTTATAAATGTGTGTCATTATGGAATAGATATTCCCGATAAAAAACAGTTGATTGGTTATCAAAAACCTGATATTCTTGTTATCCAAAAGAGCATCAACGCAGATTCATTGGTCTATCTTTCCCTACCAGATATGAAGACCATTATGGAAACACCAACACAAAAAATATGTACATCATGTTTTGATAATAATTATGATTCCACTCTTCTTGAGTGGTGACAAGTCATATCCTATGACGAACAACGACATTTATACGATCTTAAAATTGATTATATTTTAAGACACAATTTATACTTTTGTTCAGACATTCGTGAAACCTTTTATTCCATTCAAAAATGGATAAGTTTACACGCAAGGATATTATTAAAGAGACTCTAACGTTCCTTGAGGATCGCCCTGGAATCTCTTCAGATACCGAGTTTTTTAATGTCGATACGCGGAAACTTATGAGACGTACCGAGAGGTATCCATCATTTGATACCAAAATCGAAGTTACTAACGAGGATACACTCTACGCAACAACTCGTCTACAAAAGGAAACAGAAGACACCTTCTGTTTCCTTATTTTTGGTAATGCTTTTCAGCCAGGAGGTGGATATCTTCGCGGAGCTCAAGCCCAGGAGGAGAGCATTGCCAGGCGTACAAACCTGTCAATTGCTTTTCCCGATAGTGGATTAACTGCACCTGAAAAGGCTCTCGACTATCCTCTTCCTGAGTTTGGAGGAGCTTATATTCGGAACATCATTATTTTTCGCGATTCCGAGAAGGATAACTGTACTTTCCATAAGCAGGGAACAGTGAGCAACGCTCTTATTGGTTGTGCTTATCGTCGCCCCGAATGTGATTATGCTCCTCGTAAGAAAACCACGACAGAGTCTGATGTTGAGTCTGAGGATCCAGCCGATTACAAGCTGACTCGTGGCAAGTATGAACGCACTGTACGTAAAATTAATGGAATCCTCGAGATTGCACTGCGTAACAATCAGTACAATCTTGTACTTGGTGCTATTGGTTGTGGAGCTTTCTACAACCCACCCTACGATATTGCGGAGATTTTCCGTGATCAGTTAAACGACGCTGCATTTAAAGGTCGCTTCAAGCGTGTCGTATTTGCAGTCCCCAAGTCTGACTATCACAAGAACCATGAGATTTTCACCGAAGTTCTTACATCCCCAGTATCTAAGTCTAAACCCGAGCCAACTGTTGAGCCTGAGCCCGAGCCCAAGCCAACTGCTAAGCCCGAGCCACCAGTTATTAAAACAATCACGTTTGGAGATATCACAGTTCCTCTTGAGGAAGTTGTGACAAAGAAACCAGTAAAGAAACCCGTTATCAAAACAATCACGTTTGGAGATATCACAGTTCCTCTTGAGGAAGTTGTGAAAAAGACACCAGTGAAGACACCAGTGAAGACACCAGTGAAGACACCAGTGAAGACACCAGTAAAGACACCAGTAAAGACACCAGTGAAGAAGCGTCAAGTTAAAATGGTTACCAAGACTCCAAGCAAGATGCAAAGTCTTGCGGGTCCTGGTTACAAACCACATGATGTCGACTTTCCTCCTCTTGGTTCTTAAAAAGGTTTCACATATATTAGTTATAAAAGTAAATAAAAAGTGAATACAAAATGTTCAAACACAGATCACCTTCATATTACCAATTAAAATGGAATCAGTCATTAACAGATATGTCCGTCTTTTTCTCAAACCTTTGGATAACTTAAAGTTTGAGATACCTATGAAAGATGTGTTTTATCAAAACCAGTTAAAAACCAAGATCACCGAATTCGGTTTTCCGGCTGAACCGATCATGAAAATCATCCAGGATACACCTGACACTTTCATTACTGGATCATTCCTGTTACATTATTTAACTTCACCAACAGATTGGGAGGCTGGAGATATTGATATTTTCACAACTGATCCGTATCTTCACAAGAAACTTGAACCACATATGAAAGCTTTCACAAAAGCTCGATACGGTGTAGATAATGTAGCCAGGAATGACAGAGAACGTTATGAGGGTGGACTTATTACTTATATTGAAGACCTTTATGAATGGGAATCAAAATCTGATTCATCGCGTAAGTTTCAAATTATTCTTATTCAGCCGGAATATATGACAGATGAGGTGATAGATAATTTCGATTTGGATATGATAAAAGTAAAATTTGACGGTTTTAAAATAACAATGTCTGATAAAACCATGACATCCATTTTGACAAAACAAACACGCATTTGTTCATCATATATTTCCATGTTAAAATTTGCACGAGTACTTGAAAGAAAGATTAAGTACGAGAAACGAGGGTATGTAGTAACAATACCACTTTATGTGTCGGTTATTAAACCACATTATACATTATCATTATCATTAAAATATCGACAGACTCACCATCATGCGATTGATAACATGTACGATTTTAAATCCCAGCACATGTTAACTTTGCGATCATCGAAAGATCACAAGACTTACGATCCAACCGATGATGTCAAAATGATCTAATTATAAAATTGATTTCAATAATTTCATTATAATAACATAAATCGTACAATGCTTTGTCAAGATGGATACGATTATTTTGCGCTACATGACACCTTTTCTCACTCCTCTTCAACAGCTTCAATACGATTCTGGTCTTGAAACCCATAAAAGATTGACAAAAGATCTTGAAAAATACATAGATCACTTCGGATTTCCAGGAAAAAAAATCATTGACCTTGTAAATTCGAAGAGAGACACATATATTTCAGGTTCTTTCATTCTTGATTTTCTAACACAGAAAAACAAGCATAAATGGGTAGCAAACGATATTGATATGTTCACATCAAGTGTGCAATGTAGCATCGATCTTATGAAAACCCAATTTACAGATGAACCAAACATAGTATTGTCATCAAACTCTCGTCGTGATTCCCGTTATTCTGCTGAGGAGAAGATGTATACATCTCAATTTAAAACAAATATTGTTTATTTTGATGAGTTTGTAAATAACGTGACAGAAAAATATTTTCAGCTAATCACAGTAAAAAATGCAAAAGACACAATACTTAATAATTTCGATTTGGACATTATTAAAGTTAGATTTAATGGTCAAGAGTTCAAAATAGAACCAGAATCTCTACACGCAATTCAAACAAAAACATCATATGTTAAGTCAGTACATGGCACATCGTACATGTTAAATCGATCATTACAACGTGCTGAAAAATACACATCAAGGGGATACAAAATTTATCTTCCAACACAGGTTATGTTGTTATCATCGGATGATGTACCAAGAGCTTGGACAACAAAGACATATGATATTTATGAATGTGATAAGTCTCAGAAACAGATTCAAAGTATAAATCATGTTTATTGGAAAAAGAGAGATGCTCGTCACACACAGACAAAAATAGATGTCAATCTTTCATTTTACTCAATAAAAATAAAAGATATATCCAGAAGTGATTATCCAACATATGAAACATCTTTTGAACCACCAGCAATGTCCCTAAAATAGACTTGTAATATAAAGTAACCACTTATCGTGTACTTATCAATTTTATAATCTTTCAACAGTTCTCCGAACTTTTTAAAACTGAAGTTGAATGGCACTTTTATAACAATCATCTTGGCCATTCTTTCAGTCAACAAACGCCGTACAATATTACCGACATATATCTTCTTTCCAAACACATCACTTAAACACAGATCTAATACATCCATATCTTTATAACCTCTTCCTCCCCACGGGGGATCAATAAAGATAACATCCTGTTTTAATTTACTAAATTCAACCATATAATTACCAAAAACCACATTAACTTTATCATTTATTCCGAAAACATCAATATTTGTTTTTAGTACAGAATAGGTGAGTTCATCTATCTCTACCGCATTAACACTCTTAAATCTTTCTGCAAAATTAATGCAATTACCACCGACATTTGCAGTACTATCTGTCACAACAATATCCTTTCCAAGAATATTTTCGATCCTTTGTGAAATAATCTCACTGTCATCAGGCTTTGAAATACTGTATATTCCCTCCTCTGTCAGTAATAGTTTTGAAAAGTCGACTCCATTTTTGCGAGGAAACAGTCTTAAAAATAAGGAGTTCAATTTCTTGTTCTTATTATGGATAATCTTATTATCATCAGACATAGTAAAAATACTATCAACTATTGTACCTTTCTATAAAACCTTTTATATACCCCCGCGCCGTATGAAATAATTATTGTAATACAACAATATATATACAACAAATATGGCATCAAAGATCAAATCTTTATTACCAACAACCATCCACACTTTAAAAAACAGAATTACAAACCCTTGGTCTGGAAAGGTGATGCCATTATCGATCGTTCAACCCAACGATCAAATATGCCATCAAACTCGCAAAGAGTTACTTGTTATGATCGTTGATAATTATAAGCCGAATATTACACCCGTTAACATTAAAAATGGGACAAAAAAACGTACCTTTTTCCTATGTTAAGCCAAGTGTAATAACATTTAAGTTTCACAGTGTTTACTCCCTCGTCAAGGGTCACTGGATTCTTTCGAAGGCTGTTCTTCCTTCGAAAGTTTTATATCTCTGCGATAGCGTTCTGGTCGCTCTCGCTTTTCAAACCATCTTATTACTATTTTCTTGATATTGTGAACGCTATTTCTATCACGGTTCTGGCAGCTTAAGCTTTTCTCAGAATTTTTATTGAGTATTGTAGATACTAAAACTGAGTGAAGCTTTGTCTTTTTACCGCTTTTATTCACATATGCGTTCTCATTATAATTCTCTGTTCTGTAATCTAAACAAGAGGTTCGATATTCATCCACATTCAAAACACGAAATCTTTTTTTCAAAGTTCTTTTTAATCCTATCATTGGTGTTGATATAATGTGTCTCATCTGTTTTCCTACATTACAATCACCGTACATCAATGCTATTTTCTTTCCTTTTGTCCCTAAAACTCTTTCAAGATTATTACACATTTGACTTTCTGACCTTTGTGTATTGATATATCTTCTTAATTTTAATTTTCTTAGAAATTCTTCTTCGTAGTACTTAAACAACTTACTATTTGCTTGGTTCTTTATTTTCAAATAACTCATAAATTTTGAATAAGAACAGGTTTTACTGTTTTCACTTGAAACTTCTGTCTCTATCTGTGTCAGTTTGTGCTGTTTCTTATAATTATTCACTGTTCTCTGATGTTTAATTCTTTGGGTTTCGTGTAACCTTTGTTTTCTTGTATATCTAAATGTTTTTCCTTCATCATTCATACAATATATCAGATTTCCCTTGTTTGGGTCTACATAAACAAATACATACTCTTTCTTTAATTCTTCAATCTGTTTATCTGTCAGCTCATCAATATAAGGGAATTCAATACTTTCATTAACCTTCTTTCCTTTCTTCTGTTTCTTACCGTATTGGTCTTTGTGAATAAATCTTATAGAAACACCAACACCATCTGTTTTTACACAGTAATCATAAGTGTATGTTCCATTATAAACAAACTCTTTCTTATTCATTCTGAAAAACTTATTCCACAGTGTATCTTTTGACTTTTCAATCTGTCCTTTACCACTTCTAAACTCTTTAGAACCTTTGTCAACCATCAGTTCCAAAAGAGAAGCAGTATCAATATCAATATATTTTGGAACAACATCACTTCTTAAAGGAAAACAATGATACTGTTTTTTCTCTAACTTCTCCAATTCATTGTTCATATAAATCATAAAAGGTAGGTATTTCATTGAGTTTGCCTTCACATCGTAAGGATAAGACTTCGTAAACTTTGTTGGCAAGACTTTGTATCTATTCTCTTTTAACCATTTATGATACTTCTTATCAGATTTCGTTGTTTTGTTAACCAAGTCGTTCTTTACAGCTTTAATCTCTTTACGAATTTGATGTTTTTCTTCTTTGGTGAGTTTATCATCTATAGGAAAAGATGCGTTCACAAATCTGAATAATCTTGTAAAGAAATGAACTTTGATGTTATTAGAGAAGGCTGTCATCATAGTTGTCTTATAAAAATTAAGAATCTGGCTCAATTTCAAAACTGAAACTTTCTTCTCTCCTGTAACATTCTTGAATTCAGTATCGTAAAACTTAGTGAGATTATTAAAAAGCTCTTTATTAGAACCTTTGAACGGTGGTCCAGTACCAGTCCTTTCAGAAACAACCTTAAAGCATTTATCAATGAAGTTTTCATCAATCTTAGGGATGTCAAGTTTTCTTTCGGTTTGATGAAGATAGAATGCCTTAATGAATTGATATGTAGTTATAACAATATGATTAGTTCTAATAACAGCATCTTTAATTCTATCTAAAGCGAATTCTTTCTTAATAATCGTTTTAAGCTGTGTTTTGACACATTTGTATGTGTCAGGAGGCTCTTTCATTTTTATCTATATATTAGTATAGATAAAATCTTTTTTAAGTATTTAAACGCATTAATTACAGTTTATAATTACAGTTTATAATTTCAATTAAACCAGATGTCTGGTTTAATGGTATTGGTATTCTACAGACAATTTCATGTGAACTAATTTTAATACCACTATGACCATGTTCTTCAATATTATGTATTAATTCTTTTATTTTATTATGTTCTAAAATATGTGTTTCTTCATTTCCATATTCTTCATTTTGGTTAAAATATAATATTGGTATATCATACTTATTAATTTTGTTATTTATATATGTAAATAATTTTAAAATATCAAATATACATAATTTACCTTTACAATATTTTGTTACTTCTGTTATTTTATTCTTTTTACATAGTGAAAAATATACACCATAATTCTGGTTATAATTATAGTTTAATTGTGATAAATTACCGAATCCATTTTTACCTCTCATTGACATTCGTGTATTTAGAAGTTTTCTATAATTCTTATAAGTGTTAATCATATCATGAATTCCAACTGGAAATAATATATCTCCAATTATTTTAGTTCTTTGTGTAATAATATTATATTCATCTAATAAATTTATATCTAAATCGCTATTATAAAATTCAAAAGGTGCTTTAGTGAAATTTGTATAACCGCCTTTCATATTTTTCATAGCGGATTTCTTAGAAATCCGCTTCTTTTTACCATTAGAATAAACTTTGTAATAATATCCTTTTGGTGTAGTATAATACTTCATTTATATTAACTCTTATTTTTTTTCTAACAACTTCGCTTTTCTTTTTTCATATGCTTTCTTATTATACTCTTTAATATTATCTTTTGACACTTTCTTACGATATTCATAGTTTTTCTCTTTTATTTCATCTTTATGGTTCTCGTAAAACCTTTTATTACGCTTAGGTTTAGTATATTTATCTAAATGTTCTTTCATTTCAGCTATTTTCTCATAAAGTTCTATAATTTTCTGTTTAAGCCCTTCATTCTCTTTTTTAAGTTCCTCCATCTTATCTCATAATATAGTAGGAGTTTTAAGTATTTTAATGGTTGGTAAACATCATACTGCTAATTATAAAGAAAGTGCTATCAAACACTATAAGAAAACTAAGAACTTACGTGAAACCTGTGATATATTTGGTTGTAAGAAATCAACACTACAAAGATGGGTTACTAAATATGATAGCGGTAAAGGCTTAAACAGGAAGAAGGACGTTCGTAAGAAAAGAGTTATAACACCTGAAATAGTAAAATTCGTTAAGGATTATATTAGGAAAGAACCAAATGTTATTTTGGTTCAATTGCGAAAACTAATCAGAGAGAAATATGGGAAAAATCTACCAACAATGACTATTTACCGTATCATAAAAGACCATAATATAACAAGGAAGAAGTTGAGAAAAAGATACTATCCACAAAAGAAAGACGAAAAGAAGGATTTGAAAGAGTATTATACAAAGATAAGTAAAATCAATAAGAGAAAGATTATATCTCTTGATGAAACTTCAATTTACTTGAATATGACACTTGGCTATGGAAGAAGTAAAAGAGGTTATAGAGTGTATAAGAAGACAAGTATCTATCCGTTTAAGAGATATAATATGTTGTGTGCTATAAGATATGGTAAAATCGTAGGTTATGAAATTTATAAAGATATAAAGGGAGGAATAAAAGTAACAGAACTAAATGCTTTTATAGACAAGTACATTAAAGGGAAATATAAAGGAAATACACTTTTATTAGACAATGCTTCATTTCATCGTTCAAAGGATGTTAAAAAGAAGATAGAGGATACGGGAAATAAATACTTATACACAGTAGCGTATCATCCAGAAACAAACCCAATAGAAGAATTTTTTAACCAATTCAAACATTATTTGAAATTAGAAAGTCCACAATCTTACGAAGAGATAGTGAAAGTGGCAAAAAAAATAGTAAAAGATAAAATAAGTAAAAAGCATTTAGAGAACTATATAGAACATCTTTATATGCGTATAAAGAAGTAAAAACATTAAAAATTTGTCCCATTTTTAATGTTAACGGGTGTAATAGAACATTAAATCCTAAATCCAAATAGTGAAGTGACTTGTAGATTTCTTATTAATTATCTACCATATAAAATATAAAATATGATAAATATCCTACTGATTGGTTCGGGTGGCAGAGAACATGCCATTGTGAAAGCTCTTTTTAGAACTTCACATACACAAATCTCGCTAACATATTTAAGTACAACAGAGAATCCAGCTCTAAGCCGTTTAACTGCTCCCAATTCAGCCATTATAATCAAAGAATTCACACTCAATAATATTAGACCACTTCTTCCACATTTTATTTCTCTTTGCCTCTCATACGTAATTATTGGTCCAGAAGCTCCGCTTGAGCAATCATTCACAGATTTTTTCGAGGAACACAATATCCCAGTTGTTGGTCCAACAAAAGAGAATGCACAAATCGAAACATCAAAATATTATTGTCGTAATTTGCTCTCATGTAATGCCATATTATCCGAACATCAACCAAAATATAGATATTTTGACTCACCAACACCAGAAAACTTGGAAACAGCAATTGGTTATATCGTAACGGAACTTAATGGTGAATATGTAATAAAACAGGATGGGTTATGTGGAGGAAAGGGTGTTGTTGTATCTGGAGATCATCTATTTAATACATCATCAGCGATAAGTCATATAGATTCGTTAACAACGCCCTATATAATTGAGGAGAAACTCATTGGAGAGGAGTTTTCATTAATTACACTTACGGATGGTGTTAATCATATTCATTTTCCACCAGTTCAGGATTTTAAGCGTCTTAATAATAACAATCTTGGACCGAACACAGGTTCAATGGGTGCTTACACTTTAGCAGATCATACTCTTCCATTTCTCACATCAAAGGACATAATAGAATGCAATGTTATTAATGAGATAACACTTGGTGAGCTTAATGATCATCATGACAAACGGTACAAGGGTTTCCTATACGGAAGTTTTATGAAAACTGAGACAGGAATTAAAATTATTGAGTACAATGCCAGGTTGGGTGATCCTGAATCGATCAATTTGATGGAGCTTATCAACACAGATCTTCATCTTCTATTTCAGCGCACAGTTGATAGACAGCTTGATTATTACGATTACACAGACAATGAGATATTCCGCCCAATTGCAACAGTTACAAAATACTTAGTACCATGGCGTTATCCAAGAAAATCCATTAGAAACTTTAGGGTAACATTACCAGAGTCGGTTCCACAACTTGCACTTATTTATGCGTCTCTTCAACAAAAAACGAATCATCATGGTGAAACCTATTATGAGGGTTGTAATTCAAGAACATTGGCAATTGTCACAAATGCACCAACAATAAAAGCAGCAGCAGACAAGGCAGAACTTTATGCATCAAGGATAAAGGGTAACAAGGGTAAAATAGATGACCTTCACTACAGAACAGACATTGGTTATCTTTTCTCGACATTATCACAATCATCTCCTGTTACAACACCTCCTGAACCTTCACAGTCGGCATATGAAGCTTCTGGAGTCAGTATTGATGAGGGGAACAGGGTTGTTGCTGCTATCAGAGAATCAATTGAGTCAACATATACACCAAGAACTGTGCCGAATTTCGGTGATTTTGGTGGTTTATTTGAGGTTTGTGAAGATCGTATTCTTGTAGCGTCAACAGATGGTGTTGGAACAAAGACTGAACATTTAAGAAATATTCTCAATGATAATCAGCCACTTTTATACCGAACACTTGGACAGGATATAGTTAACCATTGTGTTAACGACATCTTAGTTAAAAATGCATTTCCTCTTTTCTTCCTTGATTATTACGCTTCATCAAAACTGAATCATAAAAATGTCCAGTATTTGGTCGAAGGAATTGCAAAAGCTTGTAGAGAGACGGGAACTGCTCTTTTGGGTGGTGAAACAGCGGAGATGCCTTCTGTATATACAACAGAAGCGTTTGATATAGCGGGAACTATAGTTGGTGAGACAACACCAAAAACAATAATAAATGGTAAACTATCAATAACAAAGGACACTGTAATCTACTATTTACCATCTTCTGGTCCTCACACAAATGGTTATTCACTTATCCGTAGTATATACGAATCTGCACCAAAACACATAACACCTGAACTAAATGCATTCACATCACAACCACATCGCTGTTATTTACAAGATATTAAGACTTTACAAGCTGCATCGATCACTATACAAGCCTTATGTCATGTAACAGGAGGAGGTTTGATAGATAATCCCGAACGTGTAGCACCATCATATTTAACAACTAATTTGGATACAGGTAAAATTCTTAGAACAATGCCAAAAGAATTTAAACTTCTACAGTCTTTGGGTAAAATCACAGATAAAGAGATGCTAAGAGTTTTCAATTGTGGAGTGGGAATGCTCATATATTTATCACCAGAAATGGCGAAATTGGCAACCGCAATTCTCCCAGAATTAACATTTATCGGGTCAATGTCATAAAGAACACGAAGAACACGAAGAACACCAGTTCATCAATTATTAACACCAATATACTTCATCGTTTCATTATATCCACCAATAAACATACCATAAAAGAAGACCATTGGAACTTTGTCATAACCATTTGTTAGTCCACCCATTATATGTTTTATATCTTTTCCGCGAGGAATTCTTTCAATATCGTAATAGACATATTTTATTCCGATACCATCAAAAAAATGGCGTATTTTAACACAGAAAGGACATGAACTTCTTCCATAAACAGTCCAAATCGTTGTTTTTTTAGGAAGAGGAAAATCCCCAGCTACGTTACTATTGAACCCAGATCCATTTTTTATATAACATACTCCATTGTTGCATTCAAAACTCATTATAATATATTGGTAGAGAAAAACCCTACCATTTGAGCCAACTTGGACCCCAAGGCGTGTTTTTTGCCGGAGGTCGCGGGGGTGATGGTGTTGACACACTACCAAATAGAATAGGCTTCTTAATACGTGAAACAATCAAGTACGCAACAACTTCTACACCACGCTTGTGTACCCGTATAGGTTTGATATCTACCTCAACACTCTCCACAGATAATCCACAGATACAGGAGATGTGAACAACACCAGGCATAACGCGTCCACTCTTTGTTACACCTTTAAGGTGTACCGGGAGATGCGAAACCCCATCACATCCCTTACTTTCACTGGTGGCGCTGGAGGCGCTGGAGGCGCTGGAGGCGCTGGAGGCTCTGGAGGCGCTGGAGGCGCCACCCATTGCGGACAAAGATAAACCCTATAAGAATATTTTTGGCGATATTAATCATCAATTTTCAATGATTCAGAAAAGGTTTAAAATACACACACTTAAGAGTGTGTATATATAAAAATGCTTCGAACAAGACCTTTATTTGCTAAAATGTTGCATGTAAAAATGAGAGTTGTTGGTCCGATTGGTTGGTTGCAACACACAATGACAATCAAGTTAAGTGACAAACATCATGTTGCACTAAAGAAAAACATTTGTGAGGAAAGTGGGAAGTTATATGTAACAGATGAGAATCAGTTATTAGTGAAAGAATTGATTGTAACAGATGGTACAGGATTGATTATACCAAATGGCATGACAAAAAAGCATTTTCCAAGTGAATATGGGGATTTCATGAGGGGACACAATATTTGTATGAATCGAGTTGAGATTGATAATATTGAATTTTATGAAAACTGAGGTGTAGATTTATACAATATTTGTATAAATCTCAGGAAAAATTGATTCTCAAAATTGCAAAAAATTAAACACATAAAATAACCATATAAAGTAAGTAGTATCTATATAGTATAATATGGACGAAAAACAAAAATTTGACTGGCTTAACAAGACGTGGAGCGTCTTGGATAGTTATTTTTCAGATCCTAAGAGATTGGTGCAACATCACATCCAATCATTTGATTCGTACATTGAGGAGGGCATTCCTCGAGTATTAAAAGATTTCAACCCGGTCGTATGTTACGATAATTTTAGCCGGGAACATGAGAAGTTTATGACAGAATATCATATTAACTTTGGGGGTTCAAATGGCGATAAGATTTATATTGGAAAACCTGTTATTCAGGAGATGGATAGTTCAAAGCGTCCAATGTATCCTAACGAAGCTCGTCTTCGTAACCTTACATACGCAGCGACACTCTATTGTGACATTGAGCAGAAGATAGTGACACACGATACAACAAACCCTGATGCAGAGCCAACAGAGCAGATTCTACCGACTATTAACAAGTTCAGCCTTGGTTCCACACCCATCATGCTTCAGTCAAAGTACTGTGTGCTCTCTGAGCAGACAACAAAGACAAAATCTGAGATGGGAGAATGTGAGTACGATGAGGGTGGATATTTCATTGTTAAAGGTAACGAGAAGGTTATTGTGTGTCAAGAGAAGAAGTGTGATAACAAGATTTACGTGTTCCCCCAGAACAAGACTGCATCAAAGTATTCTGACATTGCTGAAATCTCGTCGGTTAACGAGGAGAAGTCATCAATTGCTTATATCACACAGATTAAATATAAATCAAAAGATACATCAACGGGTCGTGTTATAAAGGTAAAGATTCAGAAGTTCAAGCAGGATGTTCCACTATGTGTGTTATTCCGGGCTCTTGGGGTTGATACAGATAAGTCAATCTTTGAGCACATTGTGTACGATGTGAAAGATCCATCAAATGGGCCTCTCATAGAGATTCTGAAGCCTTCCATTGATGAGGCTCTTCCATTCCAGGATAAGAAGATTGCGCTTGAATATCTTTCATCGATGGTATCTTTGCCGTCTCATTTGAGGGATAAGACATCGAATGCATTCAAACTGCGATACACGATGGATATTCTTATGAACAATCTGTTTCCTCACATTGGTGTATCACTAAACAAGAAGGCATATTTCTTGGGTCATCTTACAAACAAGCTTCTCAACTGTATTGTTGGTCGACGCGAGTATGATGATCGTGATTCATTTATGAACAAGCGTATTGAGACAACAGGTGTTTTGATGGCTAACCTATTCCGAACCAACTTCAACAAGGTTATTAAGGATATGAAGTCATCAATTGATAGTGATATCCGTAAGGGTAATATCATGGAAGTGTCGGATAACCTTCAGAAAAAGATTAAGCCAACAGTTCTTGAGAATGGTATCATGTACGCTCTTGCTACAGGTAACTGGGGATTGAAGAACAAAGTAACGAAGAAGGGTATTGCTCAGCTTCTGAGTCGTCTTTCATATGCTGGTTTTCTTTCGAACATGCGTCGTGTAATTGCACCGATTGATCGTAGTGGTAAACTTATTGAACCACGTACTCTTCACAACACACAGTGGGGAGGAATTTGTCCGAGTGAGACACCAGAGGGAGCATCAGTTGGTATTGTTAAGAATCTTGCCATGATGGCTTCAATTACGGAGGCGTGTTCAACCATACCAATCAACGGATGTTTGGAGGAGAATGAGGTTCTTGGATTTGAGGAGATTAAGCCACATGATATCAAGAATTACGCCAAGGTTTTCGTTAATGGAGACTGGCGAGGTATTCATAAGAACCCACCAAAGCTTGTGAGGATCCTTCGTGGTCTTCGTCGTTCTGGTGTTCTCAACCCTCATGTTTCAATCTTATGGGATATTGAACAGGGAGAGATTAATATCCAGACTGATGCTGGGCGTCTTACACGTCCACTCTATTTGGTGAAGGACAACAAGGATCTTTTCCTTACAGAGCAGAACATTAAGGATTTGAAGTCGGGTAAGCTTGGATTTGAGAATCTTATTGCGAATAATGGTGATGAAATATATAAGATTGGATCAAAAAAGGATTGTGTTTGCACAGTTGCAGATGGAGAGGAGAGCATTGTTGAATATGTTGATACAGAGGAGTCAGATACTTGTATGGTGGCAATGACATATGAGGATTTAGTTAAGAATAAGCGTTCGAACGATACATTCGCTCAGTATACACATTGTGAGATTCATCCAGCGATGATGTTTGGTGTTTTGGTTAGTAACATTCCTTTTCCAGATCACAATCAAGCACCACGTAATATTTATCAGGGTGCTATGGGAAAACAGGCGATGGGAGTTTACGCTTCTAATTTCCAGAAGAGAATGGACACAGTGGGTCATGTGCTTTACTATCCACAAGTTCCGATTGTGACTACACGTGCGAGTAAGTACACTAACGGTAACAGTCTGCCATCGGGTCAGAATCTTATTGTCGCTATTGCTTCTTACACAGGATACAATCAGGAGGATTCGCTTATTATGAATCAGTCATCAATTGATCGTGGTCTTATGATTTCGGCCTTCTACCGAACTTACAAGGATGAGGAGAAGAAGAACCAGAACTCTCTTGAGGAGGAGAAGTTTTGTAAACCGGAGAAATACAATCCTGATAAGACATTGAAGACAGTTGGAATGAAGTCGGCAACAAAGTCGGGTTCATATGAATATCTTGATGAGAAGACTGGATTTGTGAAGGAGGGAACAAAGGTGACACAAGGAGATATCATTATTGGAAAGGTGATTCCACTGAAGGCGACTCCGGGTGAGGAGGGAGCACAGTACAAGGATGCCAGTACAGCAGTGAGACCGAATGAGTCAGGTGTTGTGGATTGGGTGTATAGTAATAAGAATGGAGATTCCTATCAGTTCTGTAAGGTTCGAGTTAGGAGTGAGCGTCGTCCGGTTGTTGGTGACAAGTTCAGTTGTTTTTCAGACGACCATGAAGTACTTACAACGCAGGGTTGGATTGCAATTAACGAGATTACAAAAAAACACAAGGTTGCAACAATGGTTGATGATACCAAACTTGAGTATCACAACCCTACAGCTATTCAGCAATACGATTATGAGGGTGATATGTACAACATTGAATCTAACCATATCAGTGCTTTTGTCACTCCGAATCATAACATGTATACAAAATCAAAGTCACCAGGATCAAAGTATAAGCTTCAGGAGGCAAAAACTATTGTGGGGACTATTCGCAAATATAAGAAGAATGTTGATGAGTTTATTCCATCAGAAGGAGCTGGTTCTTATGTCAGGCTTCCAGCTCATGGTGATCAACCAGCTCGTCATTTAGATATGAATGCATGGCTGACATTCTTTGGAATTTGGTTAGCGGAAGGATGTACTCTTCGAAGCTGGGGTGTTTCTATTGCGACACATAAGCCTCGTGTGAAGAAGGCTCTTGAAGAATGTGTACCGAAACTTGGTTTCAGTATTCGTAAACACAAGGATAAGAAGGATGACGAGATTAAGAACGCATGGCTTATCAATGACAAACAGCTTGTTGCATATATCAAACCGCTGAGTGTTGGTGCAGTAAAGAAGAAGATGCCAAAATGGGTTTGGTCTCTTAACCGTGAGCAGTGTAAAGTTCTGATTGATGGTATGATGTTGGGTGATTGTCACACAATGAAGAATGGAACAAGAAGATATGACACATCGTCAACACAATTAGCAGATGATTTTCAGCGTGTTTGCTTACATGCAGGTTACTCTTGTAACAAGATGCTTAAATATGAAGCTGGACATGAGAGTTATTGTGAGCCTCGTGATGAGATATTCAAATCAACTGCTAACGCATATCATTTAACCATTATCACAAAACAGAACGAACCGATTGTTAATAAGACCAAAAAATCAGACAAGTATGTACCATTCAAGGGTAAAGTGTATTGCTGTACTGTACCAAGCCACGTAATCTATGTAAGGAGAAATGGTAAGGCTTATTGGTGTGGTCAGAGCCGCCATGGTCAGAAAGGGACAGTAGGAATCATGTACGCACAGGAGGACATGCCGTTCACAAAGGATGGGATAACACCAGATTTGATTGTGAATCCTCATGCATTGCCATCACGGATGACAATTGGCCATTTGATTGACGCACTGGGCGGAAAGGCAGGATCATTAATGGGTTATGAGATCGATGCGACTCCTTACACGGGTTTGAATGTTTCATCGCTTGGAGATGTGTTGGAGAAGGAGTGTGGATATTCCAAATACGGTACAGAGACTATGTACGATGGTCGCACAGGTCGTCAGATCAAGGCAAAAATCTTCATTGCACCGACATATTACCAGAGATTGAAGCATATGGTTGAGGATAAGATTCACAGTCGTACAACGGGTCCATACCAGCTTCTGACACGTCAGCCCAGTGATGGTCGTGGTCGCGATGGTGGTTTCCGAATGGGAGAGATGGAACGTGATTGTGTGTTATCACACGGAGCAATGGCATTCTTGAAGGAGCGCTTATTCGATTCATCAGACAAGTTCGTCTTCTGGGTTTGTAAGAAATGTGGTCTCATCGCAGTAGCCAATTCAGAGAAGAACATCTACAAATGCACGTACTGCACTGATTCAACCGAGTTCTCGCGCGTACAGATTCCCTACGCCACCAAGCTTTTCATGCAGGAGGTCATGTCTATGGGAATGGTCATGCGCATCCGTACATAATCCGTACATAATCCGTACATAAACCGTACATAAACCGTACATAAACCGTACATAAACCGTACATAAACCGTACATAATCCATTAGATTTTAGCACCCACAAACGCAATTCCAAACAAAAATAACATAGCATAACCAACAGCAACCGAAGAAATTATATAAGAGATAGCATCATAATCGTAAAGAACAGCTAATAAACATACAATAAACATACACAAGAAAAACAGTATGTGATAATAAGGATTTTTTTTGGAAGGAATGTAATTACCTTTTCTATGATGAGAACGGTAAAGCCCGTTAGCGTAATTTAGTTGTAAAATAAGCAAAAATGATAGTGTAAGAAATACGAGAGGTAAAGTTTTACGTATAGTGAGATTCATTATATTATATAATGAAACATAAAATTAGTAACCACCCTACTATCATTCCTTGTCTTATCCGCATTCCAAATCTATAATAAAAACCGTTCATTTTAAATCTTCAAGGGTGTAAAAAAACAGAATAAGGCACTTAAAGAGGAGATTAAAGCTCTTAAAGAGGAGAACGAGATTTTGAATCTTTTACCAGATGCACCTGGGTATCACAAAGCCAAGGAAAGGTTTTACACACCGTCAAAAGATTCTTCGTAGGAAACACCGCCATAAAAGTGAATTATAATTTTATGAATTTTAACTTGTATATTTTTGTCCAAATATCTACAAAAACGTTATGTTCAGTTAGAAAACGATGACCCCTTGTACCAAACTGTTGTTCCTTATAATGTCCATCCTCTCTTCCTCTAGATGTATCCCAATAGTGATACATATCATTACCTCCACCAAACATACCATAAACAGAAACTTCACAACCATTGCTCAACAACAAACACAAGGTTATCCACCCAGTGCTTAACCAAGCACCACTTGCTAATCGTGGAACACCTGTATATTTAAAAAACAGTTGATCATAATCCTTAACATTTTGTTGTCCTATTTCATAAAAGCGTATATTACCAAACACTTTACATAATTGTCCAACAATATTCCATGCTTTTCTTTTATGAACATCAGCTCCCCAAAATATAACGATTCCGTCGCTCTTGTTTCCATGAAGTCCTAATTCATTTTTTAATTTCCAAATCTGTTCAATCGCATTATAACATACAACACGAATATCACAATTATTTCCAACATCCTTGTCATATTTTCCTCCGACACATGCACCATTCATTCTCACAACAGAACCATTAAATTGATCAATCTCAGATCCTTTGTTTTTACCAAGTAAAATACCACTACTTCCAACTAAACATGCTTTTTTTTCAAAGACAATTTGTTCAATAATATTACTCCTAAGATTCAGAAGCTTCATTACAAATAGTGCACTAATACATATACCATCTAATAAAAGTACATATAATGGACGAGTATATACATGTCTCTTACAAATATCTCACTAATCAATAAGCAATGTTAATCCTTCCTTATAAAATCAATAACAAAGGGGATATAGTTTTTTACCTTGAAACAACAAATCACAAGGCAAGACTTTATCAACAGCCGACATATTTGGATGCTATAATGAAAACTAAATTGAGTGACAAACTTGTGTTAGCTTTATTAAACACACCGCCCAAAAAATCAAGAAAGTACAATTATTATCAGTTAATAAAGCTCAAAATATCACATCTTCAATCACATGAACCACTACTTGAGTTCATCAATGACAATAATAAACTAAAATTACTATCAAATCTTAAGCATTTCAAAAACAAGTTGTCACTTTATACGACAATCGCAATAACTTATCCAAAATTTACAGAAAACCAAATTAAACAAAAAGATTTTCGAGATAATATAAATTTTATAATCATTCCAAAAAATACAACTATCTATAAAGCGATGCCGTACTCAGAATATAACACTAACAATAATCGTAATCCTCGTGCATTGTCAAGTGGTTGGTTTAGTTCATTAGAGGTTGCTAAAAAGTATGCAATAACTTCGAATCAGCCTTTAAAAAAGAAAAATATAGAGGCTACATCGCCTTTATATTGGCGTGTTTATTCATTTGAATTTATTAAACCAGCAAAATTATTTTATTTGATGGATTTTAATAATCTTCATACAATCATTAATAAACATAAATCACAAATTTCAAACATTATTGATAAATCAACAGCAGACTATGACTCAAAAAAAAACATATCAATAATAAATACGGAGCGTATTGACAAAGTTATTAATAAAATTAAAGTGATTAAAATGCTAACAGGATTTCAGGCAACATACAAACAACAACTTAATTATATTAAGGAGATTCATCCAGTTTTTAAGCGTAAGATTTTACAATCAGAGGTTGAGATACTGGATAATTTTTTCAATCACGAGATAAAAAATCGTTCAAAAAAGGTAAGATACAAGATAGATAATAGTTATCATAGTGATTTAATGTACGATCTTAATCGCATAAGTATTGGTACAGAGCTTGACCGTTCACTTCTCAAAATTCTCCAAGAGACATATAAGTTTGATGGATATATCAATCATCGTGTGCCATCGATATGGGAGTTTGGTCGTTATTCACATGACGAGTTATCGCACACAATTCCAACACTTGATGAAGAGATAGGACTTTATGTACAGAGAGGAACAATTAAACGCAAAAGAACTGACGTGAATGATGACAGAATTTTTCTGTAAAGCAACTATATAATCAACATGCTTCACACATATCCAAACAATTTTACAGCAAAGATGCTTCGAACCAATATATCAAATGAGAAAGATTTAGAAGCTCATTTGAGACATACTGTTTTCATATTAGTTACACAAAATCAACAAACAAGAAAAACAGATATCTATTTCACTAAGGAATACACACAATCAAATATCAGAGTGATAACTGAAGAACTTATTGAACGTGGATTTACAGTCAGTAAATTCACGGATATATCATCAATGACATCACCAATAACATCCAATCCTAGAAAAGGTTTAACAATCCGATATTAAGTAAAACATAAACATAAAACATAAAAATATCGGTTCATACCTTATAGTATGTCTCTATCAGTTTACAAGGAGTTTGAATTAGTTTTTGGTACAATTATCTTCGCGGTGCTTTACACTGCGGCCTTCAATGCGCTTAATGATAAGTTGGATATTGCGAATATTTTGTTTACAATTGCAACATTCTCATTCATATATTGGCTATCAATGGTTGGAGCATCGTTTTTCACATACAACAAGACTCAGTCTCTCGACACAGACTCAGCGAACGTTATGATACAACAATTATAAACCAACCAACATAATATCTTTGTAAAAATTAATAGATTACAAAGACAACCTATAAAAATGGAAACTGCAAGAAAATATATCATTCTCTACATAATACTTCTTATTCTGATCTTCATCCTGACACACATGACATCAGTATTGACATCACGCCAGGCAACCGAACTCCTTGTTTCTAGTATTCTTTTCGTCTTCCTTTTTGGAATTGTACGCTCCAAAATCACTGGTCAAATAACACCCCACTCTGTAGCAGTATACGGTTTTTACTTCACCCTTTGGTATTTCATAACAAAATCTATAACCAACCTTGTACTTAAGGACAATAATGGCGTTATTTTGACTACATAGCTTTTTTAATTGCCGCCATATTTGTAGCAACCTTATCCAAACCACCACCACCACTATCACCACTACCACCACTATCACCACCACCACCACTATCAACCAAACCTAATTGTGACAACCAACTAAAACTCCCGACAGCTTCAGCTCCTTTTCCAACACCAGTAGTAACACCAGCTGTTATCTGTGCAGGGGTTAGGTAACCAGCAACTAATGCAGTGTTCTCATTAAATTTATTAATCAGATCATCACTAAGAAACTTACGTTCGTTAATGAATCCAACAATTTTGTGATTATCATAAAGCATAACTCCTGCAAAAACACCACCAAATGACAGATATAGTATATAATCCAGTAAATAAGAGACTCCAATCATCCCCAAAAATGACACACCAATTATAGTACCCTTCTGTTGTACACTTAATCCGGCTGGTGCATACACTATCTTCTTATCCATATCGTCACTTTCAGAAACATCCAGTTTTTTACGTAACCATTCAAAAACCATTATCAATATTATCAATTATTAATTAATAATGATACCTAATATTTTTTTAAACCATCGAAACTATCGAAACTATCGAAACTATCGAAACTATCGAAACCATCGAAACCATCCAATCAAATATCTAACTTTATTATAAAGTATGCAAATTCTTACAGAGTACGAGTGGACATTTATTCGCATTGCGACACTTCTTTACCTTTTCCTAGTTGGATTCATGCGCTCATTTTATGCGGGGACAGTGATTAATACGCACAACATTTTGATATCAACCGGTCTCTTTATGGTGTGGCTTACACTAAGCAAGACCATAACAAACTATATAGAGAACGACAAGATAACACCTGAGTCAATATCTTGGACCCACGTTCTGTTCTATTATATTGCACTCCCACTCATTCTTGTTGCAGTTATTATGTTAACTGGTTTCTTCAAAGAATAAAGAACCAAATTATGAAGAATAACTTAAACAGGCCATACCAGACATCATATTAAGCATATTATAACTACGTGCATACATATGCAAATGTGCATTTTCATATTCTTTCTTCATTTTATCAAGATCCGCTTTTGATAGATTAAACAATTTGATTATATATTTTTTAAACCAGTTATCTACAGTTACCGAAGGTTCGCGTCCAATATCTCCAATATCTGTAATAAGAGGAAGAACATGATAAAAAGATTCCTTTTTCCATGTAAAATCATTATAATTAACGTCGACTTCACCAATATCTTTCATATATTTAATAATTTTTTTTGAGTCATTTTCATTCAAAAACACACCTTTATATTGACATTTACATTGACATACTTGATCATAACAAAATTCATATCCCACAATATATTCCAAATCATAATCATTAGCATTGTCACACAAACATTTACAAACTCTTGTGTTAAAATCCCTTACATTTTTAAAGTTTTTCCAAAGTCCTTTCTTCCTGTCCTGTTTAAACTTTTGTTGAACAGTTCTTATAGCCCACATCCCTTCTTTTTCCCAATTCCATTTTTTGATACAATCAACAAAACTGAAAAAATCAACAATATATCTTGTTAAAACCATTTTATGGCTTAAAACGTTTTATATAAATAACAGTAATCATTTATTTATATGTCAAACAACAATTGGCACACTGTACGTCTCAATAACCCCCTCAGAGATGAACTTAGAAAGTGGTATGCTTTAATATTTGAAGATAATAAGGAAGATGTAAAATATGAGCGCGTGATTTTACAAGTTAAAAATAATGGATTCAAGAAGTTTGCAAAAGTGAAATTTTATTACAAAGGCAAGTATATAAATTCAAGATTTTTTTCAACCATATTGGATTTATATAAGGACACATACATTATTCCAAAAAAATGTGATACTCTCTACAATTTGTACGATCACTACGATCATTATGCTCATCCTTATCAATATAATAAATACAGTTCAAAACCTGTTCAACAAACACCACAGTATAAATCTATGAAAAAAAGAATAATAGATATTGTTCAAACAACCAAGATTCCGATAATAAGTTCAAAATACATGACGTATCGAATATTGAAACAGGAATTAAAGACATGTCGTCCAAAAAAACACACAACAAAACCTTCAGGCTTAGCAAAATTTCTTGTGTGTCTTCCAGGAGACATACAAGGGGAAGTATTATCATTTCTTAAACCGTCATCACCACCACCTAAATCCAAAATCACTCTTTCAACATATCCAGAATAATTTGCTTCTTCTTAGCTTCTTCACCACTTTCCACCATTAAATCATCAACGACTTCATCAAGATCTTTCAAACTTTCTTTATTTAGAAGATAGTTTTTATGTGGTAACAGTTTTTTGTAACAGTTATTGATTGTCACATCTGATATATTGCTCTTTCTAAAAATAGCATTCTTTGTCAAACCGTAACCATAAGTCTGACTGATTAAGAATATACATCCAACCGCAATAGAGGACGGCATATTGTGTTTTGTTAATCCCAACTGACCAGCAACTTCGGCAACATGACAGGCCTCTTTCATAATACCTGCTCTCAAATTAAGTTCTTTACAGTATCGTTTAATGAAATCTTCAGGAGTCACTGGCTTAACAATATCCATCATTTCAGGATTATATCTGAAAATCAATTCTTGAAAACATGACACACCCTTGGTCATGTTCTTTCCTTTTATTCCAAAAATATCTGCAATCTCCTGATTGGTTTTAACAATTCCCTTCTTCTTACACATGTACAGAATACACGCTGCCATAAAGTTATCACCGGCTGCCCTAAGCTTGAAATTCTCCTCTCCCAAAAGTTTGTAATAGACAATAGACTTATCCACAATACAAACAGGAATCCCAGAATTCTTAAGCCGAGTTTTTGTTTTGTTAATCATATTGTACAGACTTCTTTCATCATATTTCATACTGTATCTTTTATGAAGTTCCCTGAATTTTTCACGCCCATAACCACCAATTACTGGCATTAAAGACGATGTAGGAAGTAATTCATTAACAGGTGCACCAGTTCGCGACGGATCACCCTTCTTATTATCATCGTTTCCATAATATCTGGTTTCAGCTTCTGTACTGTATAGAGAACCCTGTACTATTCCACATTCAGTACATACAAAAGCACCATCATCATAAATAACAGCAGTCTTACCACATTCAACACAATGATCACGTAATTTCTTTTTAACAATATTTTTCTTGATAACTCTCTTTCTTCGACTATTGTATCTCTTGAATATTACACCATCATCACCAACACCATCTCCATCACTCATTCCACCAATACTTTCTCCACTGATACTTGATCCGTCAGTATCATTTTTAATGACGATTTTAATCTTTTCAGATTCTGTATCGCCTTCGTCAATATCATCAACAACGTCGTCAACAGTTGTTGTTTTGATATCTTTGACCAGTTTTGTTATATTTGTCCAATAAAGGGATGAATTTTTCATCTTGCTACGTTGTATTTATTGCGAACTTTCTTTAAGTCTTTTTAGTTTGTATAATCAGTTGATTAGTTTTGTCTTTAGTTTATTCAATTTTTGCGAGATTCTGTATAAAATTTATAAAAATGATTACAAAAAGTTTTTTGAAACTTGTAATATAAATACGAGAAAACATATTTTCTCGCCCAATTTATCTTATTCAATTTACACAAAGTGTATAAATGTTATACGATATTTTGGGTAAAAATTGATTTAATTCAGACAGATATGTAACAAAGTATTACTAAATATATTAATAATGAACATTTCAAAAATTATTGAAAACATTAAAGTAAGGAATATTTTAGAAGAAGGTTTCAACGATACTCTTGAAAGAAGGATATTTTTCTTTAATAAGTTTACTTAAGGCTAACATTGTAATTTGTTTATTATCCTTAAGCAATTTTAAAGCATAATCAACTTGTGCTTTAGTAATTTTATAAGAAACAGGTTTCCTATTGTAACGTTTGATAGAACCATCCTTTTCATATCTTTTGACCCATCTTTTCAAAGAAACGCGAGAACAACCAAACTCCTTACAAGTTTTGGTATAATTCTTAGTTTTAGTTAAGTAATGATTAACAGCAGAGAACTTATAATCTTCAGTATGATGCTTAGGCATAATACTATATAAAAAACGTTCATTTTAAATTTCCAAGAGTGTAAATCAAATGAAGAAATATGGAGCGATAATTTATTACTGGTTAAAAAATACATTGATGTCAATAATAGAAAACCTACAATTCTAAAACACTTCACAAAATTTTTAATAATAATGATGGTAGACGCTGGAAAGAATATCACACAATTGCGGAAGCGAATGATGCAGGTTTTGATAATCAGAGTCTTATACCTTATAAACGAATCATCACTCACCTTGACAATTTAAAAGGTAAAAAAACTAAAGTTGTTGCAGATTTTGGGTGTGGAAAAGCAAAAGTTTATCAACATTTTAAAGACAACAAACGTTTTGAATTTCATAACTTCGATCATTTTTCTTGTACCGAATATGTTGAATCAAAAGATATATCAGATACAAAAATGGAAGAATATTCTGTAGATATTGTGATCATGAGTTTGTGCATGTGGGGTTCAAACAAAAAAGATTATGTTAAAGAAGCTCATCGGGTATTGGATTGTGGTGGAAAACTACTTATGATAGAGGCGAATGGTGAGCGCTGGGCAGAGGGAGATATACACGCACTAAAGCTTTATGATTTACTTAAGACATGTGGCTTTCATATCGAGTCTAAAGACGACAGTGGAAAGTTTATATTCATTACGGCTTATAAGATGTAAATACCAATAAAAATATTATTCTGCCTAATTTATCTAACTATATTCTAAGAGTAATTAAAAAATATGACCGAACTCAACCATTCGGGGCTTCCAGTTACACGAGATACAAAAGATCTTTTTAGTAGAAGTTTTATCAATTTTAACAATGATAGGCCTCAGAAGTTTATTGTTCTTGTTGTCTGTGTGTATTTTGGCACAAAAATATTTAATAATTTTTTCAGCGTTTATACATCAAAAACCAACACAGAAGAGACACTAGACTTACTTTCAACCATTGTATTATCAGCACTGCTATTCTATCTAACTGGTCTTAACACACGTCCGACTTTAGGAGTTGGCACAGCCATTAACTTTCCCTTCTACATTGGTGTTCTTCTTGGAACAACAGAAGCACTATTTGAGTACAAGGTTATAAATCCAATGAAAAACAGTAACCAACAGTGGTATATAACTCTTAAAATTATTCTCCTGACACTTTGTTGCGCTGCGATAGGTTTCAATATATTCCTATCAAAAACGATGTCCACTCAGAACTATCCATCAACTAGTAATTATTTGATTTACATCTTCGTTATAGCATCCATATTAACAGCACTTTATTATAGTAAGATGACCAATGTTGTTTGTGATGGCCCAGGATGTCCACCTGATATACCAATCGATCCATCACCTCACAACGATCCATCATGCGCAACATCTCCAAAAACGAAATTAAGTGATCCAGATGACCCAAAATCACCAGCAATCCCAACTGTTCTCTCTCTTAAGACAACTCAGTTTAACATAAGTTTCGGCCTTGTTGCTTGGTTAATGGCACTTACATTCTTATATGATAGTACAAACCCTCTGTATCATGTGATAACAAGCTTCTTCTTTGGTCTTTTTACAGGAACGTACATCAGTAATTTCAGTACATTTGGAATGAAATACATGGTTCAGTCAAACACATCCATTAACGACACAACACCAATCAAACCATCTCAACTTACATCTGCACTTTCGAACATGGGTATTAAAACCACGGATAAGTATGACATATTCAATAACATAGATGGAAATAAATACAAAACCCATATTGACAAAGCTTGTAAAATAGTCATTGATGATAAACTAATTATCAACAGTAAGAATGCAAAAACGTTCCTCTTTTTTAATTGTGTAGAGGATAAAATTGTAATTGACGGAAAACACACCATTAAATTTTTTGTTAATAACATAAGTTACACAAGAATAGCTGTTTTTATTGTTATGTGTCTTACAGGCTTGGGTATACTCACCTACATCATCAATCAGGTTATTCCTCTTGTATCCTTATAACCTAATAAACACATTCCAATACCAATACCTAAGAAGAACAGGGCCCATGTTTCATGATTATTGATATCATTAAACTGTACAAATTTATCTAAAAGGCTAAAATTAGCATCATCTTTGTGTTTATAATAATGATGTAAAACAATAAGAAGACATATCACGAAAGGTATATATTTATTCATTTTATACGTATAACATTTACGAATAAAAAAACAAACTCTAATCCAATTCTACTCCAACCCCTTTTCAAGAGAAGATGACACCTCTTTAAGATGATCAGATCGGTGATTAAGATCAGCTTGGATTAAACTGATAAGAGCAGCGATGTAGTTGTACTGGCACAGTTTCATACCCATATCAAGATGATCTTTAACTTTTAAGCTTAAAGCTTCTAAATCATCGTTGTTAATACTTTTCATTTCCGACAACAGAACCAAAATCTTGTACAATTCATTCATTGTATTTTTATAAGCATCTTGTAATCTTTTGGTATATCTGAAATAGAAAGCGTTGTACTGAGAACCACTTGTTTTCAATGAGTTCAATTCGCCTGGGCTAAGAGCCATAAAGTGTCCATTAACAGCTTTACAACTGCCTTTACCAAAATTATTAGAGTATTCTAATAAACGTTTCACAACATCTCTTGTCTCCATGCCACGCAGGTTTCGAACATCAGGAGGTAAACAGTATGTGCCCTTTTCAAGACTAACAAGTCTGTTATGACAGAAACCTCCTTGATATCTACCTGTTTTTTTATCCTTGTGTGGTAAAAATGTAAGAATCGCAGCAATGATATTTCCCCGGACAATGTAATGTTGAGTAATTCTTTTACATATTTCTGATTTACTAAGTTTACAAGGCTTGTCCTTAATGCAAGCGTA
>FLOH01000830.1_pt1 | contig 55382 bp, 52 predicted proteins | sample 756751 | NCBI WGS metagenome assembly FLOH01 (sample SAMEA4026879, study PRJEB14308) | marine metagenome | biome: coastal water; material: water | depth 74 m
GCGTCAGATGTGTATAAGAGACAGTACGCTTGCAAATAAATTTTTACATCTTTATGATTATTATCACTCAAAAGTTTTTGGTGACATCCCTAGATATACTTATACAGATGCTAATCGTGACGGATACATAGCTATTTTTGTCCCTGCGTCCGATGCATTCTACAATCTTTATCATGAAGAATATGGGTTATACATGAGTCTGCAAAACCAAAATTGGGCAAATTTGGCTCATATGCTTTGCCACAACTGGACTGAAGAGCAAAATTGGTCCGGCGCAGGCTGGTATGTCACGGAAGGTTTTGTGGAGTATTTGCAGGTTAAGATAACTGAGGAAAAAGGGTATATCTCTTCCCAAACAACTGATGATCACATGGTTCATAAGTTTAATTGGTATAATACCATAAAAGGGACTAAGAGTGACATAAGTCTTGAGGATTCTTTTAACCGTATTCAGACGGGCAAATCTGATAATAATGATACCCGAATCCAATATGACAAAGGTGCTCTTGTTGCCCTAGTAATAGACGAGGCTTTGATGAGTGTATCCAAAAGTGATCTTGATATCATTGACTTGATGCAAGCTATATTCGAAGAGGCGTTGAAGGTGAGGGATGGAAAAGGAACCAAGCTTGACGGTAGTGGCATTCTTAAGGTCGTGAACTCAATGACCGGATATGATTTTTCCGAATTTTTTGAATCATATGTCTTTGGAACAACACCTCTCCCATTAACCGAAACTAATGGCTCATTGAGCGTTGATCTTACAAAGGTTCCTGAATTGTTAGCAACAATTCTAATTGATATAAAAGCAAATGGCCTTTCCGATACTATAAACTCCACAGCGGGCTCAACGGTTTCAATAGAAGTCGAGTTATCACCTGGAGAATACACCGCACAAAACGCTGACTGGTGGGTAGCAGAATCGACCCCGTCGGGAACCTTTAATTATTATAATTTGTCCGCAGGTGGGATGGCCCCCGGTCTCGTACCGACACATCAAGGGCCTTTATTCAACCTCGGCACCACACAGCTTTTGAATTCCTCTGACCTGGCGGTGGGCACCCACACTTTCTATTTTGGAGTTGATTTAAAAATGAATGGGTCACTCGATATGGATTCCATATATTATGACTGGGTAACTGTTAATGTAACTGGACCATAAGGGCTAGGGCCCTAATAATTTCAGAATACGATTCAAGCATTGAACATTGAACTGAAAGGAAATCAAACGTGAAAGTTAGAAATTTTTTAGTGCTATTCGTTTTTTTGACCACGATTTGTCTAACCGCAAGAACAGCAATGGTCAGTGAGAAGACTGTTTTTGAGCCAATCAATACGAACAACGCCCTGGCAGCACCGACCTTAACGGTGTCGACCAGCGGTACTACGCTTTCACTTTCTTGGACCTCGGTGCCTGGTGCAAGCGGGTACGCACTGTTTTATGCTCCAGCCCCATACAATGGGCCTGATACGATAGGAACTATTCCCTTGGGAACCCAAACGTCCATGTCTGCTAATCTTTGGGAAGGGGCTGCTTTTTATGTTGCGATACAGGCATATAATGAAGAACAACATAGTAATTACTCAAATATCGAACTTTTTCAACTGGCTTATTCTGACTTTTCATTGGAAGATGCTGTCGCCAAATTGCCTGAGGTCTACACCAACAGCGTGACATCAGATACAGTTGAGCAGTACATTCATTTGCTCGCGCCTTTGCCCGAGCAAGTGCAGAGATGGATAGTGGGTATGGGCTGGGGGCTCGAAGACTCGATGCTTGATGCCAACGAGGTAGGGCTGATGCAACTGCTAGCAGACAAGAACGTGCCAGCAGCTATGTCTATCCTGACAAACCCTGCAATTCTGGACGGCGTTGACGCCAGTGAGGTGACTTGGGCGCAGAATTATCAGGCAGAGAGCTTATCCTCATTGCTTGAGCCTGATATTCATCAGCTGGTTCAGCTTGGTCTCCTAAGTGAGGATGCTGTCAATAGCATAACCGAGTTGACCGCAATTGCTGCTCATAACATTGAAATTGCTAAGGCCTTGCATTTAATAGCAAGCTTTGGACGTCCAGATGAAAGCCAGTTCCAATTCTCTGTCCCGAACTACAATGTGGCAATGTATGTTTTCGGGCGATCGGTCGATAGTGGCATTCCCGAAGGATATGAACTTGTCGCTTTGGCAGCGGCCTTGGACTATGGGACCGTATACGCAATAGGCAATAGCGAGGTCAGAGCTCTTGCGCTCGAATATGCCCAAGCGGTTGTCTCATATGTAGCGGAAACAGACCAGATAGTTTCGCAACAAGGTGTAGCAGATTGGCAAGCCAATAATTACACACTGGAAGCAGATATAAACCTTGTGTGGGGAGCTCCTGAGAAGGTGTATCTCTGGACCGAACAACAAGGCTGGTGGAATGGATGGAAACAATTCATTCAAAGACCGATGGAAGCTTGGGAGTTCAATTGGTTATTCACAAACATCTCGTCTCTAACCGCTATGCGCGACTGGATGATTGGTGCAGGGTTCCTTGACCACAAAATCGAGTCCGATCCTGCGATAGAGAACGATTTCGAATTCTTTCAAGAGTTGTTTTCCGACGCGTATAATGACACAGTGGACCGAGTCATGGCGAACCTCAATGATTATTTTTACATAGGCGATCTGGAGCAAGGAGAAGGCTTCAGCGCATATCATTTTGACTACCAATTTGAGGACGATATGATCATTGTGGAAGGAGTGCAAGTCCACAACCAGAAGATTGCCAACCCTGACTGGCAGTGGCTTCAGTTTACGAGGACAGGAAAATTGTTTGGAGTTTGTGTCGACAACGCCTATATGGAAGCGATACTCGCCAGAAGTATTAACGTAAGCAGCAACATACTGGCACGAAATCAGATGGACGGAGAAACACACCACATGGTGCCAATCTACCTGAATCCCGCTGATGGACTCTGGAGAACAACGGTATACGACGCATATCTGCTTGAGGATAACCCTAATGTTCCGCCATTCCACTATGGAAGTAGCCAGATACCTCTCAGCTCTGATTCAGTACCTGAAAGGACCTATTTCGGTCTTGTAGCTAACTCGGTAGACCACACGGTACAGAGACAGGGTATTCCGGGTGGGTATATATATCGTAGGACACCGAATCTGCGACAGCCAGGCATTGACACAAATTGAGTCTTGCTTTCGGGTCGAACCAAGAGAATGGATACGAAATCAATATGATTGCTATAAAGCATGAAGGTTTCAGCCCTTATAGGCACCTTTTAGGCCCCAAAAACATGCATCTAAGAAGTGGCGGTCTCCAAGGATATTAGGCGTAGGACTTTTTAAACTGCGCCAGTAACCGGCTGGAATCGCGAACCAAACGCTTCAGCGGACCCCTGGAAGTAATGCGGTTCTGGCGACGGCCGGTGGAGGCGCTGGTGAGCTTAACGTTAACGTGTGCTTCGTATCTCTCTTGAGGCCAATTCCACGATTCCAGCAGAATGAATATCCCAACCGATTTTTCGTAGCCGAATGCTTGTGATATCATCATCGGGAGGGTGCGGACTGACGGCCGAGAGAGGCATGAAACTGGCCGGTTTTTGGATGACATCCGACTGGGTATATCTCCAACATATACCGAGCGCCATCGACTTTTGAAATGAACAAAATTTCAGATGATAGGAAAGCATCTCCACCTGCGTCAGCCGATCTCATTATTCAGGATACTCTTAACCTCTTTATCCTGAATTCCCAGGTATCGCATGGTGATTGCAGGGCTTGAATGGTTAAACCGCTTCGCCAGCACCTCGAATCCGACGCCATGCTCTGTTCTCTGCACATACCCGAATGTTTTTCTCAATGTATGGGCGCCAAAGTTTCCATTTATTTTGGCTTCCCGGGTCCACTTCTTCACCAGTGAATTGACTGCCTGAATACTCAGAGATCTATCGCTTTCCCGGCTTTTAAAGACGAAATCGTCGTCATCTGGCTTTACCGTTTGGAGCTATCTGGTCAAAGCTTTATAAACAGTCTTGTTGACAGCGAGAAAGTTCTCTTTTCCGGTTTTGGATTCAATTATGGTCAGGGTGTCTCCAGGTTTGAGGTGCCAGATCAGCTTCACCCGTAATTCCAGAAGGTCGCCGGTCCTGAGACCGTTATTGATGCCCATCAGAAACAGGAGATGGCTCCTGGGATTATCCGAAAGCAACCTGGACACCAATTGAATGTCTTTGACTTTCCGTATCGGTTCCACGATGATCCGGCTGCCCTTTTTCGGATGATTCTGGTTGTTCTTTTGCTCTTTCGTGACTCGCTCATTATGCTAACTAAAATTATCAATGCAACCTATGAAAAATCAATTTCAAAGGAGATTGTCAGATGAAGAATATGGAAATGACCGTTGAAGGGAATACCCTTATCATTAAAGTAGATCTTTCCAAGGACTTCGGTCCATCTAAGTCAGGGAAAACCATCATAGTGGCTTCTTCAGAGGGGAATGTGTTCGTGCCGGAAAGAGAGGAGAAGATAGGGTTGAATATCTATCGTTATCCTGAGTGAGCATTCTCAATTTCATATCATCGGCGGTATGAAAATTTCTCCTTTCGTTTACCCTTATCCATGACGCAAAGTTTCCCAAAGGAAGGTTTTGAAGGATTATTGGGAGATGACAAATGGTCTTACCGAATGAAAACGAAATTCAAGGAAATCATTCAGAATATGGATTATAAAGGTTAGGATTGATTTTTTCTGGAGTGGGCGGGCATCAGAAAAAAAATTGCGTTACCTATTGTCGATAACGCAATGACGGTGACCGCTCGTCAAGGGCAATATGCCCAGCGTCCAGGTGCTTCCCCTGGATATTACAGGCTCAGATGTTCCCATAACCGGGAACTTTATTTGAGAGACATAAGTTGGTCTCTTTTCCTGAAATCAGGAATTCATGGCCTCATCCCAGGAGACGGCTTTCCGTAAAAGCTTCTTGCAAATTCTCTTTGCTTTCCACCTTCGGATGCCGTTCATAATTCTTTGATAGAATTTATTTTTCATTTAGATCTCTCCTTGCCATTTAATCCTTAAACGGCTTCATGTTTTTGATTAAGGCCATTGCAATATCTGACAACCACTCAGATGCAACATCCTGAATAGTCATGTCCAGCGCTACTGCCGATCCATATAAAAGTTTCCATACAGCCCTGGGAGCTGCGATAGGAAGCAGGATTGTGTCTTCCCACGCATAGTCCTCACCGTCAAACTGCACCTCGAAGGCCAGGGTTTTTATAGGGTTCTTTAACCTTTCCTCAATATCGGCACGCGTGTACATCTTGGTCTTTACAAATCTCGCCTGTCCATCCATCTCTACCTCCTATTTACGGTTAGCGCTGGGGCTACTTCGAAACGGAATCTTCCATCGGTAGCTTTCAACATTTCTTTCCTCCTTTCTGATTGCAAGCCAGGGCCTATGCGATGTATCGCTTTAAGCCTCCTGATCTTTTCTCAGAATTATATTTTGATCGTAGGGATGTTTAAAATTCAAACAGACTTAGTTGATGTTTGAAAATAGGGATGACTTTTTTCGGCAGGTCTTTTAGAGCATGCAAAGGTTCTGTAAAAGGTTGCCGCAGGACGTCTTGATGTGTGGCTCTATTACCAAGCCAGGACGAAGGTCTTACAAGCCACGGCATATAAAGGTACCCGTTGACTTTACAGGCAAGCACACACACATAGTCGATGTCCATCCCCCACAGGTTAAGGCTGTAGTTGCTGGCGTGCATTAGCATTCTTCCTGTTCCGGAGCATGGTTCGCATACGGATAAAGATCTCGTATCCTCTCGTTGCCCTTCGAAATTCATGCGCACCATGCATTCGCATATTGCATGAGGAGTCGGGAAGAACCCTGACCTCCGGTTTGATGCCGGGCTTCGCTCGTCTGCGTAAATATCGCCGAAATAGTCTTTTGGGTATTTCATCAGCAAGCCCAGGTTTAAGGTTTTGTACCAAAGTTCGTTTAGGTTCTCGTCAACCCTTATCGGTCTTTCCTCCTGTTCAAGGTATCCGAATCCCCAAAGAAGCCATTCCAGAAAATCGGCCAGCCTGACCCCTTGTGCATGTGCACGGTTATCGTCCAGGCATTTCATGAGCATTTTCTTCACCTCGTTTCCTTGATCGAACCCGGCTAAAATGTGCAGGCGCGGTATTGGTTTATTCAACAGTTTGCCCTCTTCCAGGGTTTCAAACCAGTAGGCCCATCGTTTCCAGAACATGACGTCTAGATCAAGCAGGTAAGGCAGTAGCCAGCCCTTGCAAGTCCTTTCCATGAACGTGAAGTCTTCCCACCTCTTTTCACCTGAAGCGATGGATTGATAGAGTTCCACAATCTCCGGTACAGGCTCGCAGGTTGCAGTTTGTAACGCAGTTTGAGAATGCATGATTCCTCCTTTTCAAATCAGGTGTTGCAACTTCTGCTTTATAAATTAATTCTGTTTTACAATTGTCACAGATAAACATGATTCCTCCTTTTTTTAGCGGCAAGATTCAGGAAGTTCTTCTTTTTCCAGAACCACCCGTAGAGCTTGCGCGACGTTTTAGACGTGAATGTCAAATAGCATCCTTTCCCAAATCACAATAAATAACTATATATGGTTAATTTCTCTATCAAAGAACGCAATATTCAAATAAGTAGGAGAGGGATTCTGAAAGGCTGTACTTCTTTTCGGTATGATGTTAAATTTGAAAACAGAGCAAAGTATTACAGTAGCAAAAACACAGGGGTAACGATGGGAATGCCAAAAGAATTGGAACCATTGTCACAAATAGTAAATTCGGCTTTAATGGAAATCACAAATGGCCAGCTTCGAACCTTGCCAAAATTAGCCATTACAGGATTATTGGATGATTTTCAGTATGCTTGGTTAAAAAGTCTTGAAATCCCATATAACTTTGAAATGTTGGATATAGCTAGAAGTTTATACAATGGTCAGAATGGAATAATATTTATAACAACGAATACTAAAACAATCGAAGATATCAGGAATAAGTTTTCTGAATTCATCATGAAATGGCATAAGAATGACAATAGAGTTATCTTGAGTTTGTCGTTTGATGGAAAACAAATAGATTCGGAATGGATAGAACTGGAAAAGTATTTAAAATTAAAAAATAAAAAGATAGACGAAAACAATGCAAACAAAAGCGAACTGGATGATTTGATTCTTACCCAACACGCACTTTTCAAAGTAATGAATGAAACGATAATTCCATGTTCTTGTGGGGCATTTAGAAAGATTGTGCAAAGAAAGAATCCTGATTTATTGGTTACGGAGTGCCCTAAATGTAAATCCCTTGATCCATTTAATATTGCGGATTTGACTGTCTTAATGGGTGGTCTATTTAAACTTGCCCTTTACAATGAAACAAAATTGAAAACACCAAATGTCACAGCTGAAGAAGTATTTCAAATGATCGACGACATTCAAAATCATGAGGGTTGGGTTAAGGAAATGGAAGGACAAAACCTGCGAGAACAATTAAAAGTTTTGAAAGGTGGTCTGTCGAAAAAGGAAAAACCGAAAGTCTGATGATTGTAGAGTTCAGTTATAGATAAAGTTCCCGGGATGAAATACCAACCCAAGTCAATGGATGTTGTCATTCATATCAGCATCCGTCATATCCCAGATCAAGCCTTCCCATCCTGATATTGCTCCCTCGTCTCCGCATACCTCACAGAACCATACGATTTGACCGGTTTCTGGGTCGAGAAAAATGTCTAAAAGGCCTGTACACGGTTTTCTCTTCGGCCTTCGCCAACACTTGGGCGGAGAATCAACCGGAATATCCATCAGTTCGGACGTTAAGTAGGTAATGATTTCAGTTATTTTTTTTACTTTTGATTTCAACCGGGGTGTTCCTGGACCGGTCCTGGTTTCGTCGAGCCAGTCTTGAATGTTGATGTACCACATTTTTGCAGTCTCCCATGAGGTTGTCTACTGAAATAGCAGGAGAATAGGGGAATTTCAAGAATTCTATTTTTTTTTGCGTGCTTGTGACCGTATCTGTCAAACCCATATGGTATAAGAGGCCTTATCTCAAATGGAACACTGCCAAGAGTTTGAAATATCCTTGACTGTTAATTCGGTATCAGCGTATTTTCACTTATTACATTATGTTTATCAGAAGCCAGTAGAGTTAAAGGTGCTAACCGGATTTTTACAGTCACAGACTGCAAGGGGTCATGGTTTGGAGAATTGGATTTGTAAACTTTTAGGCTGTTAACTGGAAATGGAAGCTGAAGATCATACAGAACGTTTTGGAACTATAGCTTTGACGAAGGGATATATTACTTGGCCCCAGTTACTGAAGGCATTAGAGGTTCAAATAGAGGAAAATGCGAACAAAGGAGAATATCGATTCATCGGTAACATATTGTGTGATTTAACGTTTATGACCAAATTGGAATCTAAGGATGTCCTTGAATCCATGGAAGATACTACGACAAGCGGGTGAATAGAGGGTTGTCCTATTGTCGGCATTGCCGTTATCCATTCGTACAAAATATTATTCCCAGATTATAGGAGTGACAAATGCCTTCATATCTTGTCGGACATATCACAGTAAAAGATGGTGAACTTTGGCAAAAATATATGTCAGGAGTCCAGGAATCGCTTCTTCCTTTTGATTCCAAGGTTGTTTTCAGAGGAAAACTTGTCTCGGTTCTTGCAGGGGAACATGAACATGATCGTGTGGTTGTCATCGAATTTCCCGATCAATCCACTTTGGATAATTGGTTTTCCTCTGAAAAGTACCAGGCGTTGATTCCTCTTAGGGATAAAGCCGCCAATGTCGTGATCATGGCCTATGAGGCTTAGTGGTTTTATTGCCTGAAATCAAAGTGTCGAATACGTTTCCTCCTAACCATTATTCTCTAGAGGAATATTTGGAGAAAGCAAGGGAAATATTAGTAGCACGGCCTGAATTGGTCCGATTGGGGATTTTGATTGATAAAGAGGAATGAAAATGGAAATAAAACTCAAAACTGACCATCCTTTGTTCCGAAGACTTAAAGATGACCCTCCGCTATGGTGGGAAAATCTAAAATCAGATTCCGAATTATACATTGATATAAGAAAAAATAACAATTTGAACATCTATCATAATGGCGGCTCCATTATGAAATTAGAAGGAGACAAAGGGTACAAAGCCCAGATACACATAGAATACATTCCACTTAATAAGCCGAATAGTTATCTTCCCTTTGAATTTCACAATGGAAATATTTTCTTGAATGAGCTTAAAACAATCGAGATAGATAATTTTGAAAAGGAATCACTCGAAGGAATCAAAAAAAGAATTCGTAAGTTTTATCCGAACGATTCAGAAAAGGGCATACAGGGCAAATATGTGATTAGTGCACATAATAAGTCAAGAAACTCAAATGGATTTTTTATTGATACGGAAATGCAATATGAGAATAAACGTATTGATATGGTTTGGGTAGATTTGGTCTCTAAAAAAATTGTCTTTGTTGAATTGAAAACGATTGGAGACCAAAGACTATTTATAGATGGCAACAGCTCTAACGAAACAATCGATAAACAACTCAAAAAATATTTTGAATTTGCTTGTGAAAATAAAGACTCTTTGCTTGATTACTATAATAGGATATATTTTATCAAAAAGGATTTGGGACTATTGCCAGACTTTGTAAATGAAAATTCCCTTAGTAATTATGAATTGATTGAAAAACCGATTCTTTTAGTAGGGGACTGTACAAATAAATGGATTGATAAAAATGCCCAAGACCTAAATTCCCAACTCAAAGATATCGCTTTTGGCTGTATATACCACGGAAGATCTACTTATAATTTCAAAATACCATTTAAGACATCTCGTAATTGTTTCAGATTAGATGAGTCGTAGGCTAAATGCATTTAAAAATTCATAGAGGGACACAAGAAATTGGCGGTTCTTGTGTCGAAATTTGGACTAAAACCACACGTATTGTCCTTGATATTGGAATGCCACTACTTGAAAGAGATGGCACAGAATTTGATTTCAAGAAATATGCAAACGATACAGTTGCTGACTTGATTCAAAAAAATGTCTTACCCAACATAAAAGGGTTTTATGCCGATGCGAAAAATCTAGTAGATGGTGTTTTGATTTCTCATTCACATATTGACCATTACGGGTTCAGCAATTTTCTTCATCCCAATATTCAATACCATTTGGGACGGGCAACTCACAAAATAATTCAATTAACCAACATATTTACACCTCAACAAAATATAATTAAGCACTTCAAATATTTTGAAAAATCCAAGCCTTTCAAGATTGGTGATATTTTGATAACTCCATTTTGGATGGATCATTCTGCTTTTGATGCATATGGATTCTTAATAGAATCAAATGGGAAATCAATATTTTATTCAGGAGATTTCAGAGGTCATGGTAGAAAGGATAAAGCTTTCAAATGGTTTCTGCATAACACTCCAACTAATGTCGATTATCTGCTAATGGAAGGGACTCAAATTGAAAGAAAAACCCGTAAAGATAAAACAGAGTCTGACATTGAAGATGAGCTAATTGCTATCTTCTCAAAAAGTGAAAACATTAATCTGGTTTATGCGTCAGGCCAAAACATAGACAGGCTGGTTTCAGTTTATAGGGCATGCAAGAGATCCGGAAAAATGTTTGTTGTTGATGTTTATACGGCAACAGTATTAAAAACCCTTTCGGAATTCGCTGCCCTACCATATCCCTCAACAGCGTTTAGTGACATAAAGGTAATTTTTCCTTATTTTCTTTGTAAACGATTATCAAATGATAACAATCAAAAAATTTTTTATCAGTTCCGAAATCAGAAAGTAGCCAAAAAAGAAATAAGCAGGAATAAACATAATATTGTCATGATGGTGAGGCCCTCTATGAAGTTTGATTTAGAACATATCTCAAATATTGATGGGGGGAATTTTATATATTCATTATGGGAAGGTTATTTGAAAAAGGATTATACAAAAAACTTTGTTGATTATTTGAAAGGAAGACACTTTGAGGTCTTCCACATTCATACGAGTGGGCATGCAGATATTGATACATTAAGAAAGATGACAGACGCCACAAAACCAAAGTGGATTGTTCCGATTCATACCTTCAGAGGGAGTGAATACAAGAACTATTTCGATTACCCCGTCAAAGAACTTGAAGATGGTGAGGAAGTATTACTTTGAATTTTTAACAATGAAAAGATCAAGGATTTTTAAAAGATTGCGACTAAAAATTCGCTTATCGCCTTATTGGGGTAAGTATGGCAAATGCCGAACTGCATTTTGGACAATGGGAACGTGAGTTTCGAAGAGACGCCAAAGCTGACAATCTTGAGCTGCTTCGGGATCATCTGCAAAAACTCGAACTACCAGATGAACCCGAGATGTTGCTGGACGGTACGATTCAGCTAATAGGTGCCTGCTGTGCTTACGCCAGCCTTGATGGCCAGACATTGGAAAATTTCCTCGCAATGCAGGATTACAAGCCTGATAATGTGATGTCTCCAAAGTACACTTTCACCTTTGACCTTTGTGGAAAGGCTTATGGACGTGTTTTAGTGAATACGAAAGTCGGAACCATTGATCTTGCTGACCTCTACGGACATCCTTGGTGGGAGTACGAAGTCTGTGGATACCATGAATTCTGGATATCACGAACTGACGGTGAAAACCTTTCTGAAGAAGAGAAAGCTGAACTTGAAATGGAAGTAACCGAAGATTTGTTTTTCGACTATACGGAGGATGAACTTTCATTCTGGTTTGATGATTCTTTTGTCGAAGGTTCCCTTCTGGTAACACTCCAAGACGTTTATGATCCCATAGACGAAGAAGATGAAGGCGAGGCGTAAAGATGAGCTGACCAAGGTTTTTGAGGATTACTAACCGCTGCTACAGAGACAGACACAGCATGCAAACCGATCATTCGGAAAGAATTTCTAAAATTCAACAGAACAGACCTCGTTATTTCAACCCATTTTAGGGCATAAAATATGGACACTTTACCGTCAAATACAACGGTTTATTCAGCATGTAAAAGTATAACTACTTGATATCATTCAATGCGTAAAAATCAAGACTGTCCAATTCTGTTCCAAAACATGGTTTTCTTGCCTGAAGTGATTGTATTCCCATGCAATTTTGGAACTGAAAAATTTTTAGCGTAACGAGGTCTGGAAAGAGATAAAAAATGACAGTTTCAGCAGATGAATACATAAAAGCATTACAAAACATCAATTCTGCATTGACCGCAGGGCTTCAAACAGCGATTGCTGTCCTGGAAAACTTTGAAAGGCTGTCGGAAGAGCAGCACAAATCCCTGATCGACCAACTGAAGCAACTGGTAGAATCGAGCCACAATGTCTATAGGTCTGGGCCAACCAAACATTGAGGTCATTGATTGATGACTGATTTCGCACTATTCCAATTATCCGTATTGGGTAGAGGTAATGATATGAAGAAAGCAATATTGGCCTTGACAATTGTTCTAATCCCTATGCTTTCATGGGGGAAAACACCTTGGCCAAAATCAGCGAAAGTTGCATATATTGAACGTTGCGCAACCGCTATGCTTTCACGAGGAATGCCGCAAAAATACGCCAAGTCTTGTTGTGATTGTATAGCGAATGGGATGGAAAGGGAATTTGGACTGGAAGATTATGCTCTTATGATGAAAGCAAAACCCGACCCAGCTGGGTCTTCGTCTGACAAGAAATTTTACCGAGTTTTTAAATCCTGTGCTGAAATCCTCCCAAAATAAGAGGTAAATTATTGTATCCTATTCAAACCCCCATGGAATTTGAATAGGATACGCTCAGAATATGGTGGTATAGTCTTTCCCCCTGAAATGGGTGGTTTGATATTGATCCTGATAGGGCATGTGCGTCTCTCAACCCAATACCATTTTGCGGCTAACGTGCATGCGGAGCAGTCTGATCCACTGATTTCTTGACCAGAACACTTGATCCCGGAGCAGTATCCAGCAATGAAACAGAGAAAAATTCCAGGCCTGCTATTTTTGCGGACTCCACCGGAGCTCACGATACACACAGAAATTTTGGAAGACCGGTAGCGTAATTTGAAACCAACCGAAGAGCAACAGGCCATACTTGATTCCACAATGGGGTCTCGGAGATAAGTAAATATGAAGAAGCCTATCATTGCAGGTATTTGCATTTTTTTGCTTGGGCTTTGTCTCTTTTATTTCTTTAGCAGCTCCCATCCAGAGATCAGGAATGCGCAACCGTCAGGCGAGAACTTGATCTGCTTTGGCGATAGCCTAACGTATGGAACAGGTGTATCGGAAGGGCAGGATTATCCATCCCGGCTTTCTGAAATGCTTTCAAAACCTGTTATAAATGCTGGAGTTCCGGGCGATACAACCTCAACCGCTATGAGAAGGCTTGATCAGGATGTTTTGTCTCATGCACCCAGGATTGTGTTTATTACCCTTGGAGGGAATGATTTGAAGAACGGAGTTTCCAAAAAGGTAGCATTTGAAAATCTGAAAGTAATTGTGGAAAAAATTCAGGCTGAAGGCGCCCTGGTGGTCCTCGGTGGGATTAACATCCCTTTCTGGGGCAAAGGTTTTGGCGAAGCCTATGAAAATCTCGCGGAAGAAACTGGAGCTATTTTGATTCCCAATATCTACAAAGGAATTATAGGCAATCCGAAACTAATGAGCGATCGAATTCATCCTAATGCGAAAGGCTATGAAATCATGGCTCAAGTTTTTTACGATGCAGTAAAACCATATAATTGAAAAGACCTGACAAAAAGAATCCCTAGCTGCTGTTTGTTTCCATTATCTCTTCTTAACTTTCTCACGGTGCAGAATTGACTGTACGGACTGTCCCGTGAACTCCTTTCCCGTCATGGTCTTGAAGCCGCTTGATACTCAGAAGCGTCTAATCTTTCGGTTGTTGCTTTAACACCTCACAGACAGCCATTTCAAGACTATTGTGTCGGTCAATCATCCTGGAAACATCTTTAGCCTTTTGCCACATCAGATCATTAGACAAAATTTCACGAATAGCTCCTGACAGTTTTCGGACATTGATCTTCTGTCTCCACATCGGCTTTGGTCCCAGTCTGGATCGGTACACCTGATGCCCCCAATAATATTGGTCAAGCAGATGTGGCACCACAATTTGCGGGACCCCGCTGGCGGCACTCGCAGCAGTGGTTCCTGCCCCTCCGTGATGGATAACCCCAGCCATGCGGGGAAAGAGCTTCAGGTGTGGATATTTACTGATAAAGAAAACATCCTCGGATCGGGAGAATTCCGAAGGCTCTTCCCAGAACTTTGAAATAACAACCCGTGATCCGGCTGATCGTGCAGCCTGGACAATGATTGAAACAATGTCGATCTGGACCTTTTTGGGCATACTTCCAAAACCCGCGTAAATTGGTGGTGGACCTGCGTTTAAGAACGTTTCCAATTCCTCAAGATGTATATCCGGCTGATCCAGGTGGAGATAACCGGTTTGAGCGACGGCGGGTTCCACATCCGGCGGAACAGTGGAAATAGCTTTATCTGAAGCCACGATAACGCGTTGCCCGAGGATATTGAGCCAGGCATCTTTAATCGGTTTTATTCCAAGCTGTTTTCGCCCCTCATTGACCAGTGCGGTCAAACTAAAGCGGTTGAATATCGTTCCGATTCGCCACGTCATCCGGTTATAGTGTTTTGGAAATCCCTGATGCTTACAGACGGGAGAAGGATAATAGCTGGAAGGCAGCATGGACGGGCAAAATGCCACAAAACGGTATGGGATGCCCATAGCTTCGGCTACGCTTGATAAAGCGCCTACCAGAGACGCTCCCACCACAAGATCCGCACCCGCAATGATTTTGGGAAAGATATGGAATTGGGATATGAATTCTCTGCGGAGATACCGGGTGAAGTAAATAGCGGAACGGACTGAATGAGCATCTCTCATGGTATCGATGAAGGCGGTTATATTGTCTCCCAACGGCTGAAACGGACATCCCAGTTGCCTTGCCCATTCCTCTTTTTCAGGGGGTGCCGCCAGAAGAACACGGTGGCCGGCCGATTGCAGGGCCAGGGAAAGCGCCAGCATCGGCTGCACATCTCCACGCGAACCAAAGGTTGCCAAAACAATTTTCATCTGTTCAGCCTGTGGCGATCTTTGTATGCAATAATGTTGTCCTGCCATCAAGGCTTCAAGTTTGGTTATTCCTTGTGTAGCCGTGACTTGATGCTGCCCATGACATCTTTGGCTACCGCATCCACAGATGTCATCTCCGAAGCGGCAGAGATGGCGTCAAAATCCCTGTTGCCCTTGTCCGGAAGCCAAGCCCCATCACCTGATGTCGTAAGCACGATAATATTTTTATCCGTTTTCTGGCGGTCCAAGAATGTCTGGACGTCATGGTCGAGACCCCATGCAAGGCAGGAGTTAATCACAACCACAGCCGCATAGTCGGATGCATTGACCTGGGGCAATCCCCCAACGCCAATTGTCTTCTGACCAAAACCGTTTTCAGCCAGTTGTTCATGCAGTTTGGCCACCAGCAGTTTCTTGAAATCGCTGCTGCGTGAAGCGATAAGAACGATCTGACTACTATCCGGCGCCGCCGTTTCTGACCCAATGATGTCTTCCTGTGGCCAGAACCGTTGGGGAGCCGCACAACCTGCAAAGAAAACCAGCAGAGCTATCCAGCAGCAACCGGCTATGATCTTTCGATATGTTTTCATGTATGCAAAGCTCAATACTGTCACCAGCTATTCCTGATCGCCCTCCTGCTTTTCATCCAGTTCTTTAAAAGCGTCACGGACTTCGGTTTCCACCTGTTTCAATTTCCTATCCAGTTCTTTAATCAACCTCGCCCCCAGCTTGACATCCTCCGCCAGCTTGTCAATCGGAGTTTCAGAGTTATCAAGCCGGGTCAGAAGCTCATCCAGCTTTTCGACTTTCTCTTCGTATGTCATATTTCCAATGTCTTCTTGCCCATATGGTACAGGATCTTCACTCATTTCTTTTCTCCTTGATCGAATTCACAGTACTCGATATTTTTCCATCGCTCAAATCCGTTATCACCACACCGCCCAGCTCGACCTGGGCTACTGATTTTATCAAAACCCCGTCCTCTTTGTACAATAAAGAAAACCCCCGTTTCAAACTGGTCTTCGGGTCCACCGCTCGAATGGTTGCCAGCTTGTTTTCAATCAAGCGCCTTTCATTTCCTATCTGGGAGAGAATTTTCTCCAACCTGAACCTGCCTTTCATATAATCAAGGCTTTGGGCTTCGGCATTGACTTCAGCGGTTGATTTCCTTTTGAACTGGCTTTTCCAGGTTTCCAAAAGAACCTGCTCCTGGCGAATCCGGTTATTGAACCTGTCGGGGTGAAAACGTTTCTTTTTGTTCTCCAATTCCTTTCTTTTATCAACCAGAAACCGGCTTAAAGAATTGCCATATCTCTGGCGTTTGTTCTGAAGCCTTTCACGAAACAGGAAAACGGTGTTTAAAGGGGCTGTAGAGAGGTTTTTTTTGTATAACGACAAACTCGTTTTTTCATCGCCCAATCGATCCAGAACATTTGACCTCAAAGTCCCAGCCATGTTTCTCAATTCCGTCTTTGTTGTGTCCAAAAGTTTCCGGGTACCTTGCCTGATCCCGGTTTTCGCCTCCTGGAGCCACCTTTTTTCCATTTCAAGCCGGTACATCCAGGTTGACTTGAAACGCTCTTTGGCCTCTTCAACATGCCGGTTCAGTTCAACGAAACGGGCGATAATCTCTTCGGCAACAGCGGTCGGCGTCTTGAAATATCTGTTGGCAACATGGTCAAGGATGCTGAAATCCGTCTCGTGCCCGATACCGGTCCATACGGGGATTTTATAAGAAGCGATCCGCCTGGCGATGGCTTCGTTGTCCAAATAGAAAAGGTCCGTCTTGCTGCCCCCTCCCCTGACAATGATAACCAGTTCAACGTCCAACCGTTCAAGAACGTCCAAGGCCTTGATCACGGATTTTTCGGTTTTGTTGCCCTGAACAGTGGTGTCGGCCAGATAAATTTTGAAACCAAAAGAACTTGAATTCAGGGTCTTCAGAACATCATTGTAAGCAGCGCTTCCCTTGCTGGAAATCAGACCGATCTTTTGAGGGATCATCGAGACAGGCAGTTCTTTGTTGGGGTTCAGGAGCCCTTCTTTCGTGAGCCTGTCGAGGATTTCTTTCTTTTTGAGTTCCAGTTCCCCCAGTGCGAAAGCAGGGTCGGCCCCGATAACTTTCAGGGACAGTCCATACTGGGGGTGGTATTGCAGCGAACATTGGAACCCAACGGATGTGCCGTTGTCGAGTTTCAAGTCAAGATCGCATTCTTTGAACTGTCTCCTGATATTGGATAGATCCCTGCTCCAGATGGAACATCTCATCTGAGCCATGATCTTGCCGTTTTGATCTGTTTCAACCAGATCACAATAGAACGACCCGCCCCTTTCCCTGCCGGAAGAAATCTCGGCTTTCACCCAGAAGTTTTTCCCCATGTGAGGCGCAAGGATTTTCTGGATCCCTTTTGTTACGGATGAAAGCGGATAGAATTTTTTCTCAGTCATGATTTGTTTAGGAAATACCCTGTCGATGGTGATGTATAAGGTTACCGTGATGACGTGTCACTTTAAGTTCAATGGATGTTTTCATTCATGTCATCATCCGTCATATCCCAGATCAGGCCTTCCCATCCTGATATAGCTCCTTCATCTCCGCATACCTCACAGAACCATACGATTTGACCGGTTTCCGGGTCGAGAAAAATGTCTAAAAGGCCTGTACACGGTTTTCTCTTCGGCCTTCGCCAACACTTGGGCAGAGAATCAACTGGAATATCCATCAGTTCGGACGTTAAGTAGGTAATGATTTCAGTTATTTTTTTTACTTTTGATTTCAACCGGGGTGTTCCTGGACCGGTCCTGGTTTCGTCAAGCCAGTCTTGAATGTTGATGTACCACATTTTCTAAAATTCCTATAGAATTGGATTTCATTGGGGGATACAAATCGGTACAATCGAAGGGTTGGTTTTGTCAAGGAAATATAAGGGCTGAATGGTCAGGTAGTTGGTTGGTTATGGCCTGTTCAAGACTTGGAAGATATGCTATGAGGAACAAAAGATAAATTATAAAGGCAAGATGAACGGCGTATTGCAGGTTTTTGCATGTAAGAAAATTTGAGATAACTCAATATATCTGTATTGCGACACGATTCGCTTTTCACTGAATAACATTACAAATGTAATGATATGCAGATCCGTATATTAACTTGTTATACCCACTATAAAACAAAGACTTTAGGACAAAGATTGACAATGGGAAAAAAATTAATACCTGATGAAATACGAGAAAAAGTCTCAGTAGTCGTAGAAAAATTTAATCAACAAGAACTAAAGGACATGGATGCTCGTTACATTGCAAGATTTCAAGGAAGATTTCTATATCTTGACAGGGTAACATATGGCCAAAAAGAGCCTGTAAGTCGTATGGAGTATTTTAAAGAAATCGACAAATGGGAATTTGCAATATTTAAATGGAGTACAGAAATATATGATCCCGATGAGTGTATGTTTTCTGGAAGTGAATTTGTTGATGGTACTGTCGAAGGCGCAATGAGAGCTGGTATGAGAGCATATCCAGTATAACATTTGTATTCACCGGACAGAAATCGCCACTCGGTGGGCTTTATTCCCAAAGTTACAAACAAAGATCATCATTAATCAGCCATCACCTAAGCTGCCGGTGATACAGGCGTTAAACTGTAATATCTCCAACATATTTCAGTCGCAGGGTTGAATGGTAACCGGACAGGGAATTTAGAAAAGCTGAAGTCCTTTGAGACCAAGAAATCGAAATCGGAGCATCTCCACATCTTATCACCACCCATTCAAGAAACAGTCTACTCAACTTGCACATCTCCGAATCTGATCAACATTTGATCAACAAATTGTATAAAACACCCCCCTATTTTGACCCTTTTCGCCTGTTTCCACTTTAGTTCATAAAGTGCCATAAACTATTGTTATTGCAAAAGTTAAAAAGCACCCTCACAACTGGGAATTGGGGTTTATCCCTTCGCTTCTAATCCGCATGCCGCACGTTCGAGTCGTGCCAGGCGCGCCAGTTATTTCATCATCCCTATACGTCACCACCAGAACAACGATCCTCATGGCGATATGGCGGCCATATGGTCACATATTTGCTCCTAATCTGGGTTGCTGCCCCAAAAATTCCTTGCGCTGAAAACACCTCAAACGTTATCATCCACCAGAACATCCTGTATTAATGATTGACATGGTATTGTTGCGTGATAAGGAGAGAGAAATGAAGACACTCAACTTTATTACCGCCCTTTGGTTTCTGTGGCAATTGGATCTGTCCAAGCGGCGGATAACATGATGGCGTTTCCACCAGCCGGGGATGGAATGATTCGGCATGTTCTGCAACTTCCGAAACAGAAAATGGAACGTGGTATCGGAGACAAAAGTAATAGAAAAGGGTTGAGACATCTGTCATGGCTCTAACAGCTTAATGGACAGGGTTAAAATATGGAAGATCCTATTAAGAAAATATTGGTAGTTGATAATGACAAATTCATACTGGAATTTATGAATGATGTTCTGTCCGAGAGGGGGCATGAAGTCGTAACAGCGGAAGATGGCCTCTCTGCGCTTGACATCTTGGAAACCCTGGTGCCGGACGTGATTTTTGTTGATCTGGTAATGCCCAACATCGGAGGCGAAGAGCTCTGCTTCCTGCTTAGGCAGAATCCAGCGTTGAAAAATACTTTTCTGGTCATACTTTCCGGTCTGAGTGGCGATGACACCGTTAGCTACCGAGAGTTGGGAGCGGATCACTTCATCGTTAAGGGCCCCTTCAAAGAGATGGCCGGCGAAGTATTGGCCGTTCTGGAACAGCCTAAGGCGGTTGAATCCATTGACCGCGGCAGTCACATTCGGCAAAACGTTAACCAGGAATTGCTCTCAATTATTCAACGTTACAAGATGATTATCGCCAAAATGTCTGAAGGGGTTTTTGAAGTTACTGCTGACGGCAGAATCACTTACGCCAATCCCAGTGCACTCTCTCTGACCGGCTTGCCTGAAAAAAAAGTATACGGTGTGCATATTTCAGAACTGTTCCCGGGCCAGGATGCAAAGCGTATGAGCGTCGCCCTGGACCGGCTTGGTGATTTTCCGGTGGTCATGGGTGATGATTCACCCCTGGAGCTTAACCATCGCCAGGTCAGCATTAACATATTGCCTCTAAATGACGAAACAGCCAGCGCTGCTGTTATTCTAACCGATATTACCGAGCGCAAACAGGTGGAGAAGACGCTCTCTGAGGCCAAAGAAAAAGCCGAAACCGCTTCGCGCACCAAATCCAATTTTCTTGCCAACATGAGTCATGAAATCCGCACCCCTATGAATGCGGTGATAGGGTTTACGGATATGTTGCTTGATACCGATCTTGCCGAAGATCAGAAGGATTATGCAACGATGGTTAAGAAAAGCGGAGAGGCGCTGCTTTCTTTGTTAAATGATATCCTTGATTTTTCCAAGATTGAGGCCGGTGAATTGGATTTTGAGAAACTTGATTTTGATCCGGAACTCCTTTGTTATGATGTCTGTGAAGTGATCCGTCCCAGAATTGAATCCAAATCGATTGAGATTTTATGCCGTATCGGGGCAAATGTCCCACCGTACGTAAACGGTGATCCGGGAAGGTATCGTCAGGTTCTGATCAACCTCATGGGTAATGCTTCCAAATTTACCGAGTCCGGAGAGATCGAACTCTCTCTTGATATAGAGGCTGAAGAAGGTGATCGGGTAAAACTTCACGCCACAATTCGTGATACAGCCATCGGTATTCAGAAAGACAAACTTTCTTCCATTTTTGACCCTTTTCGGCAGGCTGACGATTCAATGACCCGAAAGTATGGCGGTACTGGTTTAGGCCTCCCCATATGCAAGCAGATATCCCATCTTATGGATGGCGATATCTGGGTTGAAAGTGAGGTAAATAAGGGTAGTATTTTTCATTTTACCTCATGGCTTGGAAAGACAGAACAGATAGAGACTTCTGGAAAACTTAGGCCTCTGACGCTCCGTGACAGAAAGATTCTTATTGTTGATGATAATCTGAGGAATTTGGAAATATTAACGCATATTTTAGTATCTGCAGGCATGGGAGTGCTTGCCGTCAGAAATGGTGAAGAAGTTGTACCCATTCTGCACAAGACCCTGGAGGCTGGAAACCCCTTTGACCTATGCATCAGTGATATCCAAATGCCGGTTATGAGTGGGTATGAGGTGGCCAAAAGGATTCGCGATGACAAAACGCCTGTTGGTGATATCCCAATGATTGCGCTTTCTTCTCTAATGGAGCGTGATGCCAGATTGTGTAAAGAGGCAGGTTTCGATGGTTTTTTGAGCAAACCGATTCATAGAGCGAAGTTATTTCAGATGATAGCGAGATTAATAGGGGTGGATAAGGTCAATTCTCAAGGTACTGAAGGTATAAGAAAAAGGATCATCACCCAATATTCCCTTTTGGAGGAAATGAAACATTCAGTTTGTATACTTTTAGCCGAGGATAACCCTGTCAACCAGAAACTGGCAAAGATAATGCTCTCCAAGGCCGGTTATCAGGTGGCGGTTGCCAATAACGGCAGAGAGGCAGTTGAAAGATACATGGAATCTCCAAAGGATTTCGACTTAATATTTATGGATGTTCAGATGCCGGAGATGGATGGACTGGAAGCGACTAAGGCTATCAGGGAAAAAGGATTTGACACCATACCGATCGTTGCCATGACTGCCCATGCCATGAAAGGAGACAGGGAGAAGTGTCTTGAGGCCGGCATGGATGATTATATCACAAAACCGATCAAAAGAGAGCTTGTTTTCGAGGTACTTGAGAAATGGGTTTTAAAAAAAAATAACATGGATTTGAGGAGATTGGCCTGAAAGTCTCTTCACCATCAACAAGCACTTTCCAGCGGCCCATTCCCCTGGCAATAATGTAGTGCAGCGCTCCTGGAGCACCTATTTGGATTTCTTTTTCATTTCACCCGTGAGCAGCCATTACTTGGCTTCTTTCTTCAGATGGCACCCCCCGCACTTGCGATAGGCGCCGGTCTTTTTGTGTTCTTCCGCCAGTTTCTTGTGACACCCTTTGCATTGATAATGAAAAGCCTTCTGAAGCATGATTTTGTTGGGTTCCTTTTTCCTGGGATCGTGACACTGATCGCATCGTTTTGTCTCTCCCCAGGGAACCCAGACATTCTGCCCGTCTTTGTAGTCATGATGACAATCCCAGCAGAAAAGCCTGTACTGGTAAACATGTTTTTTATGGGTGAATTCAACCGGTCCTTTCCGTTTCTTTTTGTACCCCTGGTTATTGAGCAATATCACATTGAGATTTCCTGGATCTGCCTTTGCGCCAGTATCGCCGGATGAGATTTCAGAAGCCTGAGTCGCTCCAGCTTCAACCATCGTTATTTGCCATCCGGTAAAAACCAGCACCGCCAAAACCGATAGAAACAAGACGTTCCAAAATGCTTTCCGATCCATTGCCACCCCCTCATCATCAAAGAGTTTTAAGCCTTCTCACCCACTAACGAGTGCTTTATCTATAAACCTCGGCATGAGTGCCGATATAAACGGGAATAATGGTTTTGGTTTTGTCACAAATAAGCAATTAACTGGCAATATGTTAGATTCTAAAGTTCATCCGGAAGAGGAAACAGGGTTTTTTTTCGTTTCCTGGTCCTGAAATAGTGCGTATATCCCGCATCCCGGGCCAACTGAAGGGCAGCGGGAAAATCTTTCCCCACTTCTTGCGGATTGTGCGCATCCGAGCCAAAACAGATGGGGATATCCCTTTCCCGGGCCAGGGAGACTATCAAGGCCGAAGGGTAAATTTCCACAACCGGTTTTCGCAACCCCGAAGTATTTAACTCCATGCCCATTCCCGCTGCCGCCACCCGGTCCAGGACCGGCTGCACCATCTCCTTAATATCTTTGTCGGATGGACGGTGCCCGAATTTCTTGGGAATATCCAAATGGCTGACCACATCAAAAAGCCGGGTCTCCACCAATTTTGTCACCAGTTTGAAATAGGCACGCCAGGTTTCCGTAATATCCACCGAATTCCAGACCTGCTTCACAGCCGGATTATCAAACCCCCAGTCCTCAATAAAATGCACCGAGCCGAGTACAAGATCAAAATCCTGGATCTCTAGCCATTTTTCCAGAAACGTCTCACACCCCCTGTAATAATCCGCCTCTACGCCGAACAGGACATGTGGCGACTGATGGTCCATCTCAGCACCGACAATCTCTTGATAATTGCAAAACTCTTTGAGATTCATACGGTGTTTCGCATCGTATCCATCCGGATTAGGGGCGTGGTCCACAAAACAGATTTCAGGAATTCCCAGTGATTTTGCCGCCAACCGATATTCCGCCACTTCCCCTTCCGCGTGTTTGCACAGCGTTGTGTGCATATGGTAATCGGGCAATTGATTTTCGTGTGGTTTCAGCTCATGCAACATAGTATCTTCAGTACACTCCATATTCAATACAACTCCTGCCATATACCATCCGAATCATTCCGTTTTGCCAGTCGGTTTCACCCGTCGCTTGTCCCTGATATATAACTGGCCGCCACCCACCAGTTTTGTTTCAAAAATATCGATTGCCCGAATCAGATCACCGAGCTTTTTGTAACCGTAATTTCTGGAGTCAAAGGATGCCTGATTGGAAATATGGGCGCCGATACGTCCCAGATAGGCCCAACCGTCATCATCCTGCTCAGAATCGATGGCGTTTCGCAGTAGATTCATCAACTTGGTATCCGATTTAAGCACTTTGCCCGTCTGTTTCACCTCTTGCGAACCATTGGTTTCAGGCTTAGAGGGTTCATCCAGATACAGAAAACGGGAACATGCGTTGACAAATGGAGACGGGGCCTTACGCTCACCAAAACCGATGACCGATTTGCCCTCTGAAAGGACCCTTAACACCAGTGGCGTAAAATCACAGTCCGACGATACAATGCAGAAGGCGTCGATATTCTTCGTATAAAGAATATCCATCACATCAATGGTCATGGCCATATCCGTGGCATTCTTGCCTTTAATAATGTCAAACTGCTGAATCGGCTGAATGGAATATTCATGAAGGACATCCTCCCAGCCCTTAATGGATGGCTTCTTCCAGTTTCCGTAAGCCTTCCGGATGCTGACAACACCATATTTTGCCAGTTCTGACAAAATCATATCGATTTTTTTTGCCGGCGCATTATCCGCATCAATAAATACCGCAATTCTTTCCTTATGAACTTCCATAAACACTCCTTAAATCCAAGAACCGGTCTGAGGGCGGGGCAGCTGACCAGCCATCATGGCACGAATATACAGATCAAAACCGCCTCCGTTACCGCTTTCCAGTTCTTCAATTTTGTTGTGAAGCTCGCTCATGAGATCCTGATGCTTGAGCATCTCCGACGGATTCACACCGTAATGTCCGGACCGTTGAAGCAGAACGTAGGCCTTTTGATCCAGTTCGGGAAGGGAGAGGAATGCATCCAGATCTTGAAGCATGCGATCCCGGTCCTTGTTCAGAAATCCATCCACATGCATCAGCAGATTCAGGCTGAAATCCGCGCAACGGAAATGTGATGGCATTTCATCCAGGTGAAACAGCAGTTCCCGAATTTCAGCGACGATTTCCAGATCATTCATGGGTGCAAAACGGCCTTCACGGGCCATTGCTTCCATGGGGGAATCCGGTGGGAGTGCGAATGTACGAACCCGAATGAAATTCGGACGGATCCGGTTCAAGACATTCGCGGTCTCAAGGGCGTTCTCACGGCTCAATTCCCTGCCGCCCACCCCCGGCATAATGTACTCCGAAAGCTCTATACCGGCCGCCATGACCCGCTGCCCCCCTTCTATCATTTCCTCAGGACTCTCTCCTTTTTGAATTAATTTCAAGACCTCCACGGATCCGCTTTCAAGTCCCGTATGGATCCGCGTCAATCCACCCCTTTTCAGGGCTTCCAGGGATTCAACGCTTTTCCGTTTCAAACTTTTGGCGCGTGCATAGGAGGTGATCCGGGTTAAGGATGGAAAAGCCTTCCCGAGGTGTTTTAAGATCTCCAGAAGCTCCTCCGTGGGAAGAATCAGGGAATCGGCATCTTGGAAAAACACCGTGGTGATCAATGAACCATTTTGACGGTGATATCGCTCCATTTCATCGATATCTTTTTTTATTTCCGCGACGGACCGCCGGGAAAAAACGGTCCCTTTATAAGCGGGACAGAACAGACAGCGATTCCATGGACAGTTTCTCGTCACACGGACCAAAAGGCTGTTGGCTTCACTGGGCGGCCTGATAACACCCTGTTCAAACATAATAATTCTTCTCCATGGTGATTAATAGCGAAATCAGTCGCATTTCAAAGGTTTTTGCAAAAAAACGGCTCTTCATGCAAGGAGCAACCGCGCAATTTCAGGAAGGGCATCTTCCACCCAGGAATCCAACATTTCATAGGTTGTGGCGTTGATGGGATGCGGCATGACAGCAAAGGGATAGTCGGGAAATCCGTGGGCCACCGCCATGGCTTTCCCTGAACTCACAAAAGGCGCCGTGCAAACCACGGACGCTGGGACTCCCAGTTTTTCAATTACGATTCCATCGAGCACACTGCCCGAGCTACAGGATCCTCAATCGCCGATGCCGGCCACCACCAGATCAACCTTTCCAGCCAGCGCTTCAGCCATCTCCAAGGGAATGGCATGTGAAGGGGAAGGCTTTCGCACAAGGATCTCTTCACCGAGCCCGTAAATCGCCCGCAACCTTTCGCCAATCTTCTTGACAAGGTAATCGGAATTCTTCTTTCCATTATCAATGAGCCCGAGCCTGAGCCCTTTCAGGGTTTCCGGCCGCCGGGCTTTTTTGAAACTTGTTTTGACAGGCTCGTTCGTAGGATCCAGTACGGTAAAGGTCATAATGTTTTCCTTCCTTCCAGCTTGGGGGATTCCAACGGAACCCCGGTGACCGCTCACGTTCCGCCGGCACAGGTAATCCCAATGGGCTCCGTCACAGCCTTTGACATGTGACGGCTGAACCATCCGGGCATGCAGGCTGAAAACCTTCCGGCGCCACCCCCTGCCATGACCAGCAGAATATGATCCGGGGAAGAAACGGCCCGGACTATTTTTTCTTCATCCCCGGGCTCAATGGGCGTTTCGTTCAGCCCGCCCCTTTTGAGGTCCGCCAGCGGTCGACAGGCATTCTCGTAAAGAAATTCCCGAACACCCTCTTTTGTCCATCCATCCTTGACAAGGGTTTCATAATGTTCCGGACAGATGATCACCGCACACTCGCAATCCCCGCCCATATTGAAACTCCCCAGGGCCCGCATGCGATCCGCGATGGTGCTCAAAATATTTTCAGGCTTCAAGGCCACGTGATTCTGTACCTGGTTGGGGCCTTCCGCCGCAAAAAGGGTGACGGCACTGGTCTCCTTTTGAAATCCCCGCATCACATGAAGGGGCTTCCATAAACCGGTTTCATTCTCACCGATACAATAGGTATATTTTCCGGGATGTCCCAAGGTCGATCTGTCGAATTCCCTTCCCGCCAGGTTGTACAGGACAAGCCTCAATGCCCGTCCGATGGTGGCGTTGGCACGATTTCCGGGCCCCATGAGGTTCTGACCATTGTTCAAACCGCAGGCGCCCGCCACGGGACCGTTCACCACCATCAGGATACCCGACCCTGCAGTGCTGGCACAAACACCGTGAAGACCGAATTCCGGTCGGGATATGCCCCGTACAGCGGCCACCACAACCGGAAAATATTCAGGGAGACAGCCAGCCATAACCGCGTTTATGGCCACTTTTTCAGCAGTAAAAACCCGGTTTCGCTCCGGAATGGCCCCCAGAATCTCGTCAGGCGCCAGCCCTGCAGCACCTAAGAATGCCAGCACTTTTTCTTCAGTGGGCGGAACCACGGGCAGGCCATCGGTCCAACCTTTTTGATAAAAGGCTTCCACCGCCTGCTCAGCACTTTCAAATTCAATTGCGTGTGACATGAGGGCCGGGCTCATCAAATAAATCTCCTTTCCCGGTCAAAACGGCGACTCACAACAAAACGTCTCTAAAGCGGATTTTCGAAATATCGACAATACGATAGAGTAATTTGAATTTTTCGTCAATGGTTATGAATGGTCATTAACGGGTAACAGAGGTTTGTACAGGAAGATCGCCATCACACGGGTAAAGAACCCTCTGCCCAAGCCTTCTAGGTTTTCCGGTAACTTGGATCGGGGTCTGTCCCAATGTCAAAGGCCTTTCCGATAAATTCTCCAACACCGTGATATCGCCGGAATTCAGGACTGTAGACAAAGGGCCGTATTTTTTCCATCTCCGGATCTCCATCATCATTCAGCATGTTGTCATCAATTTTGACATCACAAATCTCACCCACAAACTGGGTGTGCAAACCGATTTCGTGGTGATGAATGACCTTACATTCCAGAACCATTGGGAACTCCCCCACATAGGGTGCATCCACCAGTTCGGATTTCACGGGCGTCAAACCGGTTTTTTCGAATTTATTCACCTTTCGACCCGTTGCCATGCCGAAATAGTCGGCCTGTCGAACATAGTCTTCAGAGGGCACACTAAGGGTATAGGCCTGACGGCCCATGATATTTCCATAGGTATAGGTGGCCTTCCGAAGGGAAATGGTGACGCACGGCGGCTTGGAACAGCAAATGCCACCCCAGGCAATGGTCATCACGTTGGGCTCGCCCTTTGCGTCATAGGATCCCACACACCAGACCGGCGCGGGAAAGATGAGTGTTCTGGCTCCGAATGATTTTTTCATGTGTTCAGGCCTCCGGATTTTCATTTCGAAATCGTGACATCCAGTTCACTGCCTTTGCCGTCAGAATCCGCACCAGGATGTACAGGGGAATAAAAACGAACGCATATCCCACGCCGTCACTCACAAACGGAATTTCCAGCGGAAGGGGGAACCTGACATCTGAAAAGCGCAATTGCAGCCATCCAAGGGCAAGGGGGATCGGCCAGAGAGAGGCCGCCGCCATGGCCACCTGTAAAAAAAAAGTTTTACCGTAGGCTTCGTTGGCCAGGTTATTGATGGCTTTATAGGATGCTTTGTCCCCTGCCTTAAGGGCATTCATGCTCTGGGTGTGCCGCAGGCTGGTTTCCGCCAGTCCTTCCTGTACATGGCGCAGATTCACGCGCATCACCAGGGCCATGGTCAATCTGCCCAACAGGGTCGCCCATAGGGCCAGCATAAACGTTCCCAACCACCATCCAACCATCGGATTATTCGACCACCGATAGGGAGCGATGAGGAATTGATCGATGCCGTTTATGAGATCGGTAACAAAATCCATCTTACAAGGCCGAAAAGGGCGCCCCGGTCGGAATAGACCGGGGCACAATGGAATGGATCAGTGCATCAGAAGGGAGGAACAATGCTGTAGCCTAAGAATCCTTTGGTAATGTACCTGAGGCCCACGTAAAAAGCGAGCACCACAAAAAGCCGTTTGAGCCAGATATCCGGGATATATTTGGAGGTACGGGGTCCGATCATGCTGCCGATAAAGATACCCACCAATTCCGCACCGATAAAACCCCACTGAACAGGAACACCTTTTCCCACCATATAACTGAAAATGGAGACGATCATGCCCACCAGAACCACCAAGCCGCTGGTACCAGCCACCAGAAACATGGGTAGACCCGCAACCGACGTGAGGAAAGGAACATACAGGAAACCGCCGCCAACCCCTAAAAAAGACGCCAGCGCCGCAATGAAGATACCACCCAGCATGGGGATAAAGGCTTTAAATGTAAAGTCCACACCGTAAAAACTAAACCGGATAGTACCCACGAAGAATGTCAGGGCCCAACCCGCCAGAGCCAGGATGTAGGCCACCCATTTGGCGCCGTCGGCCAGGTTGGCCCAGAGGGCACTGGCCACTACCACCCCTAATGCCACAAACATCATAACCCAACTGCCCTGAAGCACTTTAACGCCCTGCTTGCTGTCGCCGCCCTTTTTGGCCTCTTTTTCAAAAGCGGAGGCCGCCTCCTTGGCCTTTTTTCGCTTGGCCTGGCCGGCTTTGGTGGTTTCACGGAAAAGAATGATGCCGAGGGCCAGCACCGCAATACCGAAATAACCGATATAGGATTTCAGACTGATTTTGCCGGCGGTCAAATCCGGAATAAGCCAGGATCCCCCCACCCCGCCAATGGCCAGACATATGCCTAAGGGGGCCACCAAACGACCCATTTTGTAATAGTTAAAACTGGAAATCAAACCGCTTAAGCCCACAAGCCACTGGTTGGATACACGGATGGAATCGGTCACCAGCTTGTTCATGGGATAACCCTTTCCGAAATCCTTCGCATAATCGCCCAAGCCGAATATGGTGATGTGCCCCACACCCGCCATAATGCCACCGAATGCACCCACCGTGGAAAAAATCCAGCCCACCCATATGGCCCACAGAAAGCCGAGTATATAATTAACTTTTGGAGCACCGGGAATCCCCAGGAATCCGGGTTCCGCATCCTTGGTGATTTTCCCATCGTTAATTCCCTGTGAAATGGCCTCCGAAAGGCTGTCCGCCGAAACAGACGATGCCGTGAACAACGGAACGGCAAAAATGCTGAAGACCAGCAGAACACATAAAATCCATTTCATACTCTTTTTCATACGCCTCCCTCCGTGCAACTGTTTTGACTAAACGAAAACGATTGGTTAATTTAGAGCAAAGCGATTCATGCATCAAGCAAAAAAAACAAAAACCTTGAAGCGCCCTGTTTGTCCTTGACCTATGTAGGCACTGCGGATATTTTTTACGACAGAACAGACGTTAATGATCTTAAAAGGAGATTCAGATGATTCCACCCAGAACAAAAATCGTCTGCACCATCGGACCGGCAACCAGTTCGCGAAAAGTGCTCAAGGAGCTCATTCTGGCAGGCATGAACGTGGCCAGGCTCAATTTTTCACACGGCGCCCATGCAGACCATAAAAAAGTCGCGGATTCGGTGAAATCCCTGTCACGATCCCTTAAACGACCCGTTGCCATCATGCTGGACATCCAGGGACCCAAGATTCGAACGGGCCTGATCAAAGGAGGTACCCTGCTGGTAAAGGCCCATGACCCCTTCACCATCACAACCCGTGCCGTAAAAGGCGAACCCGGTATTATTTCAACAACCTATCGTGGCATTACCAAAGACCTTCAGCCGGGCGATAAGATCCTCATGGACGATGGTTTAATTGAGTTAAAAGTGCGAGATAAAAATAAGACGGATCTTTTCTGTGAAGTGGTTACCGGAGGATTGATCGGCGAACACAAGGGGATCAATCTGCCCGGAATCACAACCGGCATCCCCGCGGTCACGGAAAAAGATAAAAAAGATCTGGATTTTGCTCTGGATATGGGGATCGATTTTGTGGCTGCCTCTTTTGTTCGCAGCGCCCGGGATGTTCAAATCCTGAAACGCATTCTCAAGAAAAAAGGCGTCAACGTTCCGGTGATTGCTAAAATTGAAAAGCCGGAAGCCCTCGACAAGTTGGATGAAATCCTCGATGCAAGTGAGGGCATCATGGTGGCACGGGGAGACCTGGGTGTTGAGCTTTCACCTGAAAAAGTGCCGGTGGCACAGAAAAAAATGATCACTCTGGCAAACGAGAAACGAAAGCTGGTCATTACCGCAACGCAAATGCTGGAGTCCATGACGGAACACCCTCTGCCCACCCGCGCCGAGGCATCGGACGTTGCCAATGCCATCATAGATGGTACCGATGCCATCATGCTGAGTGGAGAAACATCCGTGGGGAAATACCCGGTAAAAGCCGTGAAAATGATGGCACGAATCGCCAGGGTCACTGAAACAAATTTTCCAGCAGCCCGTCACTTTTCGCGAAAAACGTCTAATTTTTCCGACACCATTTCAGAGGCCGCCTGCATGGCAGCTGAAAATCTGGGGCTGAACGCCATTACGCCCTTTTCCCAATCCGGTTTCACGGCCCGGCTCATTTCGAAATACAGACCGTCGGTTCCCATTATCGCCCTTACACCCACCGAAACTGTTCAACGGTCCCTTGCCCTCAGTTGGGGTGTAAAGGCCCTTTTGATGCCCCTCATGGACAATTCGGATGTCATGATCAAGGCCATGGAAGAACAACTCCGAAAAAAAAGGCTGGTCCGAAAAAATGATCGTATCGTCATCGTTGCAGGATTCCCCCTCAAAAAACAGGGAAAAACCAACATGATGAAGCTGCATGTGGTGGGCGGGGAATAACAATTGCGGATTTTGGAATGAAAAAAAACCGCAATCCTCGAAAAACTTGCAGTTTGGGGGGGTTGTTTGATATGGTCTGACGTGCACGGCATTCTTTTTGTAGGGGCAGGCCCCTGTGCCTGCCCTGATGATACGTTGCAAACACCCAAAACAGGGCAACCACGGGGGGTTTCCCCTACGGCGTAACAATGAAACCCATTGGAATCAAAGTAAAATGATCGGTATATCAAAACTTTATTGCGGTACGGTTGAACCCTCCGATGCCCTTCGATACGGAAGGCGCTCCAAGGATCTCCCATCACATCTCCTTCAGTTTTCCGAAGATAAACGGCCCGTGGTGGTGTGGAACATCACCAAAGCCTGTAACCTCAAGTGCGTTCATTGCTACGCGAGAGCCGTTGAGCAAAAATCCAAAGGTGAACTCACCCATGAACAGGGGCTTCGCCTCATCGATGATTTGGCGGACTTCGGTTCCCCGGTAATCCTGTTTTCAGGGGGCGAACCACTCATGCGGCCCGATCTGGTGGACCTGGCCAACTATGCGGTATCCAAAGGAATGCGCGCAGTTATTTCCACCAACGGCACCCTCATCACACCCCAAAAGGCCGAAGAATTAAAAAAAGTGGGGCTTTCCTATGTGGGTGTCAGCCTCGACGGAATGGAAGAAGTGAACGACCGCTTTCGCGGCAAAAAAGGTGCATTTAAAGCAGCCATGGAAGGCATCCGCAATTGCCAGGCGGTAGGTCTTAAGGTGGGACTGCGGTTTACCATCAATCGAATGAATGCGGTGGAGATTCCTCGCATCTTTGATCTTGTGGAGGAAATGGAGATTCCACGGATCTGTTTTTACCACCTGGTGTATGCGGGACGCGGGTCAAACATGGTGGAAGAAGACCTGGAACACGTTCAAACCCGAAAAGTGGTGGACCTGATTATGGACCGCACCCGGGACCTTCATGAGCGGGGAAAGCCCAAAGAAGTGCTCACCGTGGATAACCATGCGGACGGACCTTATGTGTACCTTCGCATGCGGAAAGAAAAGGATCCCAAGGCGGAAGATGTGTTACAATTGCTCAGGATGAACGAAGGGAACAGTTCGGGTCTGGGCTTCGGATGCGTTAGTTGGGATGGCGCCGTTCATGCGGACCAGTTCTGGCGGCACTACAGTTTCGGCAATATCCTGGATCGTCCTTTCAGTGAAATCTGGTCTGATCTTTCCAATCCCCTGATGGCAAAACTAAAAGAGAAGAAAAAACATGTCAAAGGCCGTTGCGCCACATGCCGCTGGCTGGACGTGTGCGCCGGAAATTTCAGGGTCAGAGCCGAGGCGGTGACCGGCGACATATGGGCTGCCGAGCCGGCCTGTTATCTGACCGATGAAGAAATATCATAAAATTTGAAATGGAGACCCATTAACCTATGATCATACGACCGCGACGACTGAGAAGGACCGGCACCATACGAGATATGGTTCGCGAAACCCACCTTTCCACCCAAGATTTCATCGCGCCCCTCTTCGTCAAACATGGTAAAAATATTCAGGATCCCATCCGGAGCATGCCGGGTCAGTTTCAATTTTCACCGGATACGCTGGTACTTGAAGCGGAGGAACTCTGGGCCTCAGGCGTTCCTGCGCTGATCCTTTTCGGTCTGCCCGACGGGAAAGATCCCACAGGAAGCAGATCCTGGGCCGAAGACGGGATTGTACAAATCGCTGTCAAAGAGATCAAGAATCGTTTGCCGAACATGGTGGTCATGACAGATGTGTGCCTTTGCGAATATACGGATCACGGGCATTGCGGTATTATCCTGGACGGCGTGGTGGATAATGACTCCACCCTGGAATTGTTGGCCCGACAGGCGGTGAGCCATTGTGACGCAGGGGCCGACTTCGTGGCCCCTTCCGACATGATGGACGGCCGCATAGGCCATATTCGACTTGCCCTGGATGATGCGGGGTACAAAGACCGGGGAATCCTTTCCTATGCCGTCAAATATGCGTCCGCATTTTACGGCCCCTTTCGGGATGCTGCGGAATCGGCACCCCAGTTCGGTGATCGCACCGGCTACCAGATGGACCCGGCCAATGCTCTGGAGGCCCTGAAAGAAGCGGAACTGGACATTGAAGAAGGGGCGGACATGATCATGGTCAAACCCGCCCTGCCCTACCTGGATATCATAAACCGGGTCCGCGAAATCAGTTTGCTACCCCTGGCAGCCTATAATGTGAGCGGCGAATATGCCATGGTCAAGGCGGCGGCGGAAAAAGGCTGGCTGGACGGGGAAAGAACCATGATGGAGATGCTCGTAGCCATCAAGCGGGCGGGCGCCGACCTGATCCTGACCTATTTTGCAAAAGAAGCGGCACGGAAATTGAGAAATCAACCCCATGGGTAACTGAAATGCATCCCGGAAAAATCCAAAAACAAGAGGCCTCACCTCGTCTCGTGGCCTGGGAGTTAACGCGAAAATGCAACCTCAACTGCGTTCACTGCCGGGCAGGTTCCGACCGGGGACCTTATCCCGGAGAACTTAAAACAGCCAAATGCCTTGAGATTCTGGAACAGATCCGGAAAGTGGGGAACCCCATCGTGATCCTCACGGGCGGTGAGCCCCTTTTGAGAGAAGACATCTTTGATCTGGCCGAAGCAGGCACCGACATGGGTCTTCGCATGGTCATGGCCACCAACGGGACCCTGTTGACACCTGAAATAATCGCCCGCATGAAAACGTCCGGGATCAAACGGCTCAGTATCTCCATCGATGGCGCTACAGCTGAACAGCACGACGCCTTCAGGCAGGTACCGGGGGCTTTTGAAAGAGCTATGGAAGGGATCGGCCTGCTGAACCGCAACAATTTCGAATTTCAGATCAACACCACTGTTTCCCGCCATAACGTAAACGACCTTGAAAAAATCCTGAACCTATCGGTCAATTTGGGGGCCGCGGCCCATCACATCTTCCTGCTGGTCCCCACGGGCCGGGCAAAAGAGATGGTCAACCAGGAAATCGATGCGCAGGAATATGAAAAGCTGTTACACTGGTTTTACCGTATGCGGGATAAAGTCCCCCTTCATTTGAAAGCCACCTGCGCACCCCATTACTATCGTATACTGCGCCAGGAAGCGCGCAAACAGGGTGAAAAAGTCAGTTTTGAAACCCATGGTCTGGATGCCGTCACCCGGGGGTGCTTAGGCGGAACGTCTTTCTGTTTCATTTCCAACACCGGCATTGTACAACCCTGCGGTTACCTGGAGCTGGGTTGTGGAGACCTCAAGACGTCCTCCTTCCAATCGGTTTGGAAAGATTCCCAAATTTTCAATGAATTAAGGGATTTTTCAGGGTACAAGGGAAAATGCGGCCGGTGCGGTTACATTCGGTTTTGCGGCGGCTGTAGGGCCCGCGCCTATGAAGCCACCGGCGACTATCTGGCCGAGGAACCCCTTTGCGCCTATGAACCTTAATACCAAGGCATCATAATGGAAACGAAGTACAGGAAAATCCTGAACGAAATTCAGTCTGATTTCCCCATTTCCTCCCGGCCCTATCGCGATCTGGGCAACAGACTCCACATGACGGAGATGGAGGTTCTTGATGCCGTAAAACACCTTAAGGAAAAAGGCATCATCAGACGAATCGGGGGCAACTTCCAAACTTCGAAATTGAATTTTGTCAGCACCCTATGTGCCGCACGTGTGCCGGAAGAGAAAATCGACCATTTTGTCCAAACCGTAAACGCTTATCCGGGCGTAACCCACAACTATCTGAGAGCCCATTCCTACAATGTCTGGTTCACCTTTATTGCCGAAGAAATGGGGATTATCGAGGATACGCTTGAGACCATACGGTTGGAAACCGGCGTAAAGGAGATTTTAAACCTGCCCGCCGAAGAAATGTTCAAAATCAAGGTCGACTTTGCAGTGTAATCCTTAAACCCCGAAAACGAGGTTTGCCGGGAAATGAAGGCCAACACCCTGATATTTGTTGTGGATGATGAACCCACGGCAAGAACGCTCATGTCCAAATGGATTCAGAAATTCGGCTATGAGGTCCGGACATTCAGCGGCGGCGAGCAATGTCTTGAGGCCCTGGATGAGGGGCCTACAGCCATCTGTCTGGATATCATGATGCCCGGGCTGGACGGCATTGAAGTCTTAAAACGTATTCAGAGCATCCAAAAGGAACTGCCTGTTATCATGGTAACCGCCAAAGGTTCATTGGAACTGGCGGTCAAATCCATGAAACTGGGGGCCTATGATTACATCCGGAAACCCATCGACCGAAGCCGGTTGGAGACATCCCTTAAAAAGGCCGTGGAAAAATATACCCTGGCCAAAAAAGTCAACCAACTCCAAAAAGAGTTGGGGGACACCTATTCATTTCACAACATCATCGGTAGAACCGCTGTGATGGAAAAGGTATTCAACCAGATTGGAAAAGTAGCAGACAACAACATCAACGTTTTTATCCAGGGAGAGAGCGGCACCGGCAAGGAACTGGTGGCCCGGGCCATTCACTACCAGGGTTCCCGCAAGGATGGACCCTTTGAAGCCGTTAATTGCGGCGCAATACCGGAGAACCTTCAGGAAAGTGAATTTTTCGGTCATGAAAAAGGCGCGTTTACGGGCGCCGTTCGATCCCAGGTCGGCAAGATAGAAGTGGCCAACGGCGGCACCCTTTTTCTGGATGAGGTGGGCGACATGTCGCCTAGCCTTCAAGTGAAACTCCTCCGTTTTCTCGAAACCAGAACCATTGAACGGGTTGGCGGGCGAAAGCGCATTTCAGTGGACGTGCGGATTATTTCCGCCACCAACAAAATGCTGAAAGCGGAAACCGAAACCGGCAATTTCAGGGAAGACCTCTACTATCGGTTGATGGTTTACCCCATCAATATCCCCTGCCTGAGAGATAGAAAAGAAGATATTTCCGTCCTGGTACGGCATTTCCTGGACAAATACATGAAGGAAACCAAAAAAGATATTCGTTCTGTTGACCATAACACCATGGAGGCCCTGGTTGCCTATGATTGGCCGGGAAATGTCAGAGAGCTGGAGAACGTCATTCAACGGGCCATGGTCACCTCGGATAGCGAGCGTTTGGAAATCTCAACCCTCCCCTCCGAAATTGTCGATGGATCTCCATCCTCCGGCAACGAATGTTTTCCCAATGGGGCAAAGTCTGAAAACGAGGAAGCCGTTAATTTCTCTTCCCAGAAGGTAACCTCTCTTTCGACCATGGAAAAGATGGTCATGTTGAATGCCCTCAACATGACCCGGGGAAACCTGGCCTTGACCGCCAAGAAACTTGAGATTTCAAGGGCGACCCTTTACCGTAAAATCGACAAATATGATCTCCGAAATCTGAGCCCTTTCCTGAGGAAAAATCAAGGGATGATGGAAATCGAAAATAGTTAAAGCTTTTAATTCCGATATCTTAATCATTACTATTAAATAAAAACTTTAAATTAGAGGTATATGCAATGTTTAAAAAAATTCTGGTTCCCACGGATTTTCTTGATAATGATCAACATGCCCTGGATATTGCCGTCAGACTCTGTTCCATGGACAACGGTAAAATCTCGCTACTGCATGTAATCGAAGTCATTCAGAATACGACTTTTGAGGAATTTGAAGATTTTTATAGTGGCCTTGAAAAAAGGTCCTTTAAAGGCCTAAATGCCATTATTGATCGACTGGATATCAAGGACATAACCGTGGAACCTCAGGTGGTTTATGGCAACAGAACCCGAGAAATTGTCCGTTATGCGGAAGAAAACAATGCGGATTTGATTATCATGAAATCCCACAAAGTTGATCTTGAGGAAAGAAGCCAGGGGTGGGGAACCATCAGCTACAAAGTGAGTATTCTGGCCCAATGCCCGGTTCTGCTCGTGAAGTAAACGGTCTCTTTTGGAAAAAACCGCATCACCCATACCCTTTGCCAAACAACTGCAAGTCTTTTTGCCGTTTGCATTGGGGTATTTTCTCTCCTACCTCTATCGGGTGATTAACGCCGTCCTGGCACCCAATCTGGCCACAGACCTGGGCGTGGACCCCTCCAACCTGGGATTACTCACTGCAACCTATTTCATTACCTTTGCGGCGTTTCAACTCCCGTTAGGCATTTTGTTGGACCGTTTCGGCCCCCGCAAGATCGAAGCAGGATTGCTGATTCTGGCCGCCGCCGGCGCCTTTGTGTTTGCCAACGCAAGCACCCTGACCGGTCTGCTCATTGGCCGAGGGTTAATCGGTTTTGGTGTATCCGCATGCCTGATGGCCGCTTTCAAAGCCTTTGTACTCTGGTTCCCCAAACAGCAATTACCCCGGATCAACGGTTTTCAAATGGCGGCGGGGGGCTTAGGGGCCCTTGCCGCCACATCCCCGGTAGAGTTTGCCCTGACCATAACGGATTGGCGTGGGGTTTTCACACTGCTGGCGGTGCTGACCCTTCTGGTGGCAGCAGCCATATTCTTCATCGTACCCGAACGCCAAACCCACAGCAAAGAGGAGACCTTTTCTCACCAGATGCGGGAGATGGGGACCATTCTCACGAGTCTTACTTTCTGGCGGATTGCACCCTGGGCCACCTTGAGTCAGGGGACCTACCTGGCGGTACACGGACTCTGGGCAGGTCCCTGGTTGCGGGATGTGGCCGGATACGACCGTTCAGAAGTGGCCGGGACGCTGCTATTATTGGCTGTGGCCATGGTGCTGGGATTTGTAATACTGGGAACTTCCGCGGAACGCCTCAGCCGACGCGGCATATCGACCTTGGCGGTGGGAGCAATGGGCATGGGCCTTTTCATGGCCGTGATGGTGCTGATTGTGTCTGGGGCTAAATCAGGCGCCACATTCATGTGGATGATGTTCGGATTCTTCGGCACATCCGGTATTCTGCCTTATGCAGCCCTTTCTCAAAGCTTTCCCCTGCATCTTTCCGGCAGGGTGAACACGACACTGAACCTACTGGTGTTTCTGGCGGCCTTTGCTGCCCAATGGGGTATCGGGGCCATCATCGGCATTTGGCCCACCACCCAATCGGGGGGATACGCGCCCGTGGGTTATCAGGCGGCTTTTGGCGTACTCCTGGCTATTCAGCTTTTGACCATCTTTTGGTTTTGGTTTGCGAGCGTTCTTTTAAAAAAATAAGGGATTCTGACCAATTTTCTAAATCCTCACCCATATCTTTTCTGGATGGCCGGGCCGCCTTCCAGTCCGACATTTCATTCGATTTTATTCCTGAATGCCCTCCAGCTTCCAGTCGGAAGAATCGGATTTTGAAAAAGCCCACCGTTCCAGGAACTTCACCGGCTCAGTGGGACTTCCCTCAATAACATTTCCGGTGGCTTCATCGACCGTATAATCCAGAAGGTTTGCCTGTAACTTGATGATGACAAAGGGTTCGCCGTCCATCTCCCCCATATCCACAATGTCCACCTTGCGGACCGCAATGTTTTCAAGGCGATTTTCCTGCCCTTTGGCCTTCAGGTCGGCAAAGTGCTGTTCGTATTCCCCAAGGAGCTGAGCCCCCAGGTACTGTTTCATCACGGAAATATCCCGGCGGGTCCAGGCCGCTTGGACCTTAAAAAACACGTCCTGAGCAAATTCCTTGAAACTCTCGGGATCAAACCCCGGATCGTACCTTCGAATCGTACCCAATTCTTCGGCGACGGGGTCTCCCGACGCCATGTCGGGAATGTTGCCTGAAGCCATATCCGGAGAGCGGGACTGCGGGGCTGAGTCATCCGCATATCCCCCGCCGGATGCGTATTGGGTATCCGGTGAAGAAAAGGGCGATCGATTGGACTTTGAGCGGTTCTTCCCTGAGAACTTTTTATACAGAAAGAAAATCAGCCCCCCGATAATCAAAATTTCAAACAGGCCGATGCCGCTGCCGCCGACACCGCCGCCACCCATGCCGGCACCATGACCCACACCACCGAACAGCATGCTCCCAATGGCACCCCCGAGAAGCCCGCCGCCCAAGCCTCGCATGAAACTGGAACTTCTTCCTGACGAGTTCATGCTGGACCTGGGAGCCGTTGTCGAGGGCGTTTTACTGTAGGAACGGCTTCTGCTGAAAGACCTTCCGCCGCCCCTGCTCCTGGCCTCTGAATATTCCACCCAGACCGCCGATACAAAAAGAAAAGTAAAAAAAAGCGCCAGGGTTGAAACCAGCACCTGATGTTTTGTGAGTTTCCGTCTTACTGTTTTTCGCATGCTATCTCCTTGGTTCCCGCTTTGTGCAAAAGGTTATGCACAATCCCCTGTCACTCAAAGGGCCTCATTAATTTAAGCGTATCCCATCACTTCTATTTCGACCCCGTCGGGTCCATTTACAAAAAAGACCCGAAGTCCTTCCCACACCTCCAACGGTCCTCTTGAAATTTCAGCACCCTGATTTTTCAATTCCTCCAGAGCCGTATCCAGATTATCCACCTTCACACCGATCTGGTAAACGCCCCAACCCGGTTCACCCGGTTTCATTCGAATATCCACCCCCTCGCGCCTGGGAGAAAAGCAAAACCGTTGTCCCGCCATTTCCAGTGTGATAATCGGCATCCCCTTTGCGTCGGCTCTGGCGACCTCTTTTGCACCGAACATTTTCTCATAGTAGGCAATACTTGCATCCAAATCACTGCAACGTAAATGAATGTGATCTAAAGTATAGTGCATTTGAACCTCCAATTTTCATTTTTCTTATGAATTTACAGGCTCAAGAGATGGCTTGTCAATGGGAATCGGAATTGCACACCATCCCGTTTTTTTCGAGCCTTGAATCAATTGACCCCGCCTTTCGATTCTGTTAGGGTACATCCGCTCCTTGAGGCTCGGTATGGAAACAGAACCCAATGAGAGCATTCAGGATCTGCCAAAATAAATAAATGACAAGAAACCATCACAGGAAGGAAACAAATGGGTCTCATAAGCGGCTCGGGTAGCTTTACCAGATACCAGGTAAAAGGTAAACCCGCGGAAAATTTTCTGGAAGGTCTGGCTGACAAAATCGGTCGTCATGCCTTTCGAAACCTGACGGAAGACTCCACCCAGGAGCGTTCGGCCGGTTGGGTTAATGCCATGGACATGTTCGACAACCGTTTTTTGGAGCTGGAGTTCCTAAAAGAACCGTATGTTGCCATGAGCCTGCGGGTGGATGAAAGAAAGATCCCCGCAACGGCCCTTAAGCAATACTCCCTGGAGGCCGAGGAAAGGATTAAAGTCACTGAGAATCTGGACTTTCTGCCCAAGAGGCGACGGGCGGACATTAAGGAAGGGGTGAAACTGAGGCTTCTGAAACGGGCGATTCCCGGCTCAAAGGTTTACGACATGATCTGGAACTACAGCACGGGTAATATTATTTTCGGCTGCACCAACACCAAACTGTGCGATGAATTCCAGGAACTTTTCCTGAAAACCTTTGATTTCCATCTTCTGTCCATGTGTCCCTATACTCTTGGCTGCGGATTCCTCGAAAAGACGGGAGAGTCCCCTGATCTCCTTGACGGCCTGAGCCCTTCAAATATCTGGGAGGAAGCTTAAACCATGCAGATACTGGAAAAAGTAAGAAAAACAGAATTCCTGGGTAAGGAATTCCTGGCCTGGCTGTGGTTCAGGACGGAAACGGAAAGAGGCACCTTCGAACTGGGCGAAAAGACCATTGAAATCTGGTTTGATGGCAAAATTACCCTTCAGGGCGAAAATGAAAGAGGCCTTGAAACGGTCACCTGCAGCGGCGAAAGCAAGAGTATGAAAGAGGCCCGCTTTGCTTTAGCTGAAAGCAAAGAGGTTGTTCAAGCCACCCTGGTACTCGACATGGGCGACAACCAGTGGCATTTTGTCCTGGACTCCCTCTGGTTGAATTTCAAGACCTTTAAAACACCCAAAGTCATACAGGACAAAAAGGACGATCCGAACGGGCTCTTTTATGAGAAAGTGTTCCTCATCGAAGAAGCGGTGTCGGCCATGGATGGGATTTATGCCGAATTCCTGAAGCTCCGCCTCTCCCCGGAGTGGTCAGGAGAAGAGCTTCCAGCCTTCTCCCGATGGATTCAGAGCGGTAAATAGCAGGATTCGGATGGTACCCATCTGTTGATGTGGTGGAGGGCATGATGAGACAAACAAAAAAGCCCCCAAGAAAAAGATCCAAGAGTGAATTGATCCCCGTCGGGGATATCATCGCCTCCCTCCTGACAGACGGTACCCTGCCCTACAGACCTGACGATGTTGAAATCTGGCGGGTATGGAAAGAGGTGGTCGGCAGCACCTATGCTGAAAATTCGCAACCTTCAAAAATTCGAAAGAAACAATTAACCGTAACGGTTGCCAACTCCATATGGCTCCAGGAGTTGACCTTCTACAAAGAGACCATCCTCGAAAATATCAACCGGAAACTGGGGAGAAATGCGGTTGACAGCATCAATATCAGGGTTGGATCCCGGTAGAAATGTCAAATCTATGCGGGCGAACAGTTTCTTTCGGCAGAAGTCGCTGATCGCCTCCTCGCTGGTCGCCTAATTAGGTTCCGTCACAGCGCCTCTTCCGGAATGTCCATGGCCGACGTGTCTTCCTGTTGCAGCATGGCGTGTCGCGCAAAAACATTGGGAAGAATGTTGCGACAGAAAAAACGCACGGTTTCCATCTTGCCCCTGTAGAAAATGCCATCGGCTGATTTCCCGTCGACATCTGCAAGTTTTTTCCGAGCAATGAGACCCTGTTCCATCATGAAATGGGCCATGGCGGTCTCGGCGAAGCACTCCAGAAACCGGGTGGAGATCAGGGGGATGAGGGAGAGTTTCCCTTCCTGAAAATACTGCATGAATTTCATGGTGAAATCCCCCGTGGCCTGGGCTGCCTTAAACAGGAGTTTGGCATCGGGCCCGAAATCCTCATCCTGCTGGTGTTCTTTGGTAAATGCCATAATTTCCTGTATCCAGTTACGGAAAATACTCCCTCCCTCCATCCCCAGTTTTCGTCCCACCAGGTCCAGGGATTGAATGTATGAGGTCCCTTCCCAGATGGAGATGATTTTCATATCCCGTGCATACTGCTCCACGGGGAACTCGCTGCAGAATCCCACCCCGCCCATAATCTGGATGGCATCACGGATCAGTAAATAGCCGAAATCAGAGGAATAGGCCTTGACCAGGGGCGTGAGAAGCTCGGTCCGAAGGGCTGTCTCTTTTCGTACTGCCTCATCGGGATCGTTATGGGCCACGTCTAAATAATACAAAAGCTTTCCGATCATGGCGCGTATGGCTTCCGTTCCCGCCTTCAGGTTCATGAGCATACGCCGCACATCCTCATGCTGAATAATGGGCACCCTGCCCCCGTCGCGGTTTGTAAACAGGGGTCCCTGAACCCTTTCCCTGGCATATTTCAGGGCCGAGTCGTAAGCGCTGGCCGTCAGCCCGAGAGCCTGGATCCCGCAACCGATCCTGGCGTCGTTCATCATCTGGAACATTTTGGCCATTCCGCTGTTGGGTTCTCCCAGGAGTATGCCAAGGCAGTTGCCGTTTTCGCCGAAATTAAGGGTACAGGTGGAAGAGCCATGGATTCCCATTTTATGCTCGATGCCGCCGCAGTAAACGTCGTTGGGTTCACCCAAGGAACCATCGGAATGCACTAGGATCTTCGGAACAATGAACAGGCTGATCCCCTTGGTTCCCGGTGGAGCGCCCTCGATGCGGGCCAACACCAGATGGATGATGTTTTCGGTCAAGTCATGCTCGCCGCAGGTGATAAACCGCTTGGTCCCCTCGATCCTGTAGAATCGAGGGTCGTCGGACTCCGCATCCGGTGTTGCCTTAGTCCGCAGCCAGCCCACGTCCGAACCCGCATCCGGCTCGGTGAGGCACATGGTGCCGCCCCACCGGCCGGTGTACATCTTTTCCACGAAAAGATTCCGGTCTTCGTCCGTTCCGAAATTCTCGATAAGACGACCGTTGCCTATGGCCAGGCCGGGGTACGTCATGAAAGGGAAATTGGCCCCGGTGAAGAGCTCCCCTAAAATGCCGCTGACAACGGCGGGCAAACCCTGTCCTCCGAATTCAGGGTTGGTGGATGTTCCGATCCACCCGTTTTCCCCCATGACTTTCCAACATTTATGGAAGGATGCGGGCGCTTGTACCCGACCCTCCTCATAGGAACAGCCTTCCCTGTCCCCGTCCTGCATGGCAGGACCCAGGACTTCCCGGCAGACCTTGAGTGCTTCGTCAATGATCATGCTGAAGTCTTCCCTGTCAAAATCCTGAAAGGCCCCATAAGTCAGGAGTTTGTCCATATCCAGATATTCGAAAAGGACAAATTTCAGATCCCTGTCATCCCTGTTGAAATAGTTGACTCCCATATTTTCATCTCCGTTACCAGTCGTATTTTTCCCGTTCAATGATCGTGGCCACACCCTGACCGCCACCCACACAGGCATTGGCGCAGCCGTATCGCCCATTGTTTTCATTGAGGATTCGGGCCAGGGTGCCCACCAGGCGTGCGCCTGTGGATCCCAGTGCATGGCCGATGGCCACGCCGCCACCCTTTACATTGACCGTTTCCGGATCCAGGCCCAGTTCCTTGATGCAGTTGAGGGCTACGACTGTGAAAGCCTCATTGATCTCCCAGAAGTCGATGTCGGACGACTTGAGGCCTGCCTTATCCAGCGCTTTACGGCTTGCCGGTACCGGCCCCGCCCCCATGATAGTGGGATCCACACCGGCAAAACCGATGGACCGTATGGTGGCAAGGGGCTTAATCCCTTTTTTCTTTGCGGTCTCCTTGCTCATGAGCAGCATGGAAGAAGCGCCTGCGTTCAGGGGGGAGGAATTTCCCGCCGTGATCACACCGTCTTTTTTGAAGGCGGGTCTCAGACCCGCAATTCCTTCAAGAGTGGTATCTCCCCGTACCGCCTGATCCGTTTTTACGGTCATGACGGTTCCGTCATCCTGGGGTGCCTCTATGGGCATGATTTCGCCGTCGAAAAACCCTTCTTTTTGGAATTTGGCGGCCAACTGGTGGGAACGAACGGCCCAACGATCCAGATCCTCTTTAGTGAGATCTGTTTGGGAAAAGAGTTTTTCCGCCGTCATGCCCATGTTCATGGCATTCATCATATCCCAGTGTTGGTGTGAAGGATAGAGAAAGAGCGTCATGTTCGGTTTGATCAGCCCTCTTTCCGTGGTATACCCCCCCATGGGTATCCGGGTCATGTGCTCGTAACCACCCACCATCACCACATCCGCAAAATCCTGTGCAATCTCCATGAACCCGATCTGGATGGCGGCCATGGCCGACCCGCACTGTTGATCCACAAATTTGGCGGGGATGGTCTCGGGCAGGTTGGCCAGGAAAATGGGGAAACGTCCTCCATAAGCCCATTGTTCTCCCACGGCGGTGGCGCATCCCACCAGAAAATCATCGATCTCTTTGGCATCGATACCCACGCGTTTAATCAGTTCCGGCAGTAGCTTCGCCAGAAGTTCATCACCTCTCATTTTACAGAACCAGTCCCTGGCGGGGTCTTTGGGTCTGGAACGGGACTGGGCTGTTCTCAAGTATCCTGCGATAACGACTTCTTTCATGGGTAATCCTCCTTATTCGATTTTGGTTAACTCATATATTTTGGCACGGATTTCACGGATTTGGTACCGGGTTCCCATGCTCCAGCGTGGGAACGAAACTCTGAACCTCTTAACCCGTGTAAAAAGTTTTTCCCGATTCGGCCATCTCTTTGATCAGCTTTGCGGGCTGGAACCGCATCCCATACTGTTTTTCCAGCTCCTGCAGTTTTTCATAAACATTCTTCAGGCCCCACTTATCGGCATATCTCAAAATGCCGCCCCTGTAGGGCGGAAATCCCGTGCCATAGATCATGGCCAGGTCCATGTCCTGCGCCCGATCGCAGATTCCCTCTTCTATCATGAACGCTGCTTCGTTGATCCCAAGCGCCAGCATGGTATCTGTAATGTCCTGCTTAGACATCTTTCTGGGGGCGACGCCCTTTTCTTTCAGGTACACCTGAACAGCCTCCATCACCTTTGGATTGGGAACCGGTTTTTCACCGCTGTAGTCAAAATACCCGGCACCGGTTTTTCTGCCGTAGCAACCCGTATTGTAAATGACTTCCGTCAAAGGATGCACTTTGTACCGTTGGCCCAGTCTTTTTTCAAATGTTTTGTTCACCCTGTAGTTGATGTCGATTCCCGTGAGATCCGCCAGGGTTGCAGGGCCCATGGGCATTCCGAAATCGATCATGGCCTCTTCCAGAAGTCCCCCATCCACACCGTCGGCGGACAGAAAAACCGCACCCCCAAAAAGACCGCCAAGCTGCCTTGACACATAGAATCCCGGGCCGTCGTTGACCACGATGGGTATTTTTTTGATGGTTCTTCCAAAGGCAACGCTCGTGGCCAGGGTCTGGTCGGAGGTCTCTTTCGCACAGATGATCTCCAAAAGCGGCATCCTGTGGGCGGGGTTGAAGAAATGGAGCCCGATCATCCTTCCGGGATCATCAAGGATGGTGGCCATTTCCGTAATGGGGAGGGCGGACGTGTTGGTGGCGAACACCACATCGGGGCGGCAGATCCCTTCCAGTTGTTTCCAGATCCCCTGCTTCACGTCCATATCTTCCAGTACCGCCTCGATAATCAGGTCCACATCTGTCAGGTCTTCCAGAACAGTAGTGGTGGTCAACTGCTTCTCAATCATTGTGTCAAGGTCTTTCTGCGTCATTTTCCGCTTTTTGATAGGATAAGCGAACGTCTTCCGGATCGCCGCCATTCCTTTATCTATGGCGTCATCGTTGATATCCCAGAGCACTCCCTCAAGACCTGATTTCAGAAGCAGGTTGATGATGCCGGAACCCATGACCCCACCCCCCAGCATAGCGACCTTGGTGATCTTCGCCGGTTTCAACCCCTTGATCCTGGGCAGCTTGCCCGCGGCCCGGGTGTTAAGAAAGATACCGATCAGGTTCTTGGCCACATCCGATACGGCGCAATCCGCAAAAAGCCCTACCTCCTTTTCAATATCAGACTCTATGTCGAAGCTTAATCCCTGCTCAAAGGCATCGATCGCTTTGAAAGGCGCAATATACCCTTTCCCTTTCTGCATGGCCATGAATCTGGCGTAATTGACCAATGCTGTTTTCTCAGCGGCACTTGGAAGTCGGTCATTGATGTTCCTCGTCATATGAAGGGAGAAGTTGAGTTTACCGGATATGAAAGATTGGGCTGCCTCGAACGCCTTTTCCAGAAGCTGGTCATGGGGCACCACTTGATCCACAAGCCCTTGCATGAGCGCTTTTTCCGCTTTGATGGGTTTACCGGCGGTAATCATTTCAAGGGCATTCGGGAGACCCACAAGCCTGGGCAGCCGCTGGGTTCCTCCTGCTCCCGGAATGAGGCCGATCTGCACCTCGGGTTGTCCCAGATTAACGCCCTGGGCCGCAACGCGATAGTGGCAGACCATGGCGGTCTCCAGACCACCGCCCAGACAATTTCCATTAATGGCTGAAATGACCGGTTTGGGCCCCACCTCGATGCTGTTCAAAAACTGTGCGGCCCTGAATGCAATTTGAAATATCTCATCCCTATCCTTTACAGCCTGCAGCTGCGTGATGTCGGCGCCGGCGATGAAGTTTTTTCCCGTTCCCGTTAAAATGATGGCTTTCACCGCATCATCTCCAAAGGCTTCGGTGATGGCTTCCCCAAAATCCTGTCCCATCTGCGGCGACATCTGGTTCACCGGAGGGCTGTCAATGGTCAGGACGGCCACACCGTCTTCAATGGTTACCCTGATGGTCTTAAATTCTTCCTTCATGGTATTAACTCCTTCCTTTCTGAATTCGTACCTGCGTTATGGCTCAGACCCTCACGATTCTTCCTTAAATTCCGGCTTGACAGGGAACATGTAGTTCCTGAAATTCCAACTTATATTTTAGTATAGAGCGTTAATACACATTACATATGTAAGTCAAGAAAATAAATCTATTTATTCCTTGACATATGAATGCAGGCTTCAATATGATAACGCCAGATTTTGGATGTCGGAGCAATCATGAAAAACTTCTGCGTTGGTGATCAATGAAAATCAGCGAAATTGTCAACAAGACGAAGATTCCCAAGGAAACCATTCATTACTACGTGCGTGAAGGCCTGATTCCAAAACCCAGAAAATCAGGCAGAAATGTGGCAAGTTATACCAAAGTCCATGTGGAGCAAATTCTCCTCATCAAACAGATTCAAGACAATTTCTTCCTCCCGCTGTCTCTCATCAAAAAAATCGTTACACAGCTCGCCCACTCGCCTGAGCTCAAGAGCCTTCTGAAATTGCGAAGCGACTATCACAGCCCGGTGGATCAACTTCTCCAAACAGAAACGGTTGGAGAAGAAGCCTTCCGAGAGGTCACGGAGCTGGAATCAAAATGGCTGGCCAAATTTGAAGAATGGGGAGTTATCACCTTCGAAAAACGGGGCGGGGAAAAGGTCTATTCACAGGATGACGTTATTATCGGGAGATTAATGGTTGACCTGGATCGGGCCGGTTTCGGGCCTAAAGACGGTTTTGACCCCGAAAACATAAAACGGTACGTCGATCTTTTTCGCGATATCGTAGTGATGGCCCACACGAGTTATCTGAAGACCGATCTTGAAAAATTCACGCCCGAGCAAAATCTGGAGCGGGTGATTAAGGGTAGAGAGCTCATGAGTCTCTTTTTCTACCATCTTTATCGAAAATTGCTGCGGGATACATCGGAACAATTTCAATCTCTTATGAATTAGGTTGTAACGCTTTTTTTGTTGGATCTTTTTATCCGGTTGGTTTTAGGCATTTGTAACTTTAACCCTGTTTGAAAGGAGACTGGAACCATGAAAAAGAGGCATGTTGTATGGAGCATTTTAGCGGCGGTCTGTCTTGTGGCGAGCACCTATTTTCCCGTCTGGGGGGCGGACGTCATCAAGATCGGCGTCATCGGACCCATGCAGTTTACCCAGGGAGAGGGGCATTGGAACGGGGCCACAATGGCGGCGGAAGAAATTAACGCCAAGGGCGGGGTTCAGATGGGAGACAAGAAACTCCCCATCGAGCTGGTGAAGGTGGACTCCAACGAGTTCGTGAGCCTCCCCGATGCCACAAACGCCGTAGAACTGGCCACCTCCCGCCACAAGGTGAATTTTCTGGTGGGTGGTTTCCGGACCGAGGCGGTTCTGGTGATGCAGGACATCGCCATGGACAACAAGACCATCTTCATCGGTTGCGGCGCGGCGCACCCCAAGCTGTGCGGCAAAGTGAAGGAGAATTATGATCGGTACAAATACTGGTTCAGGGTCACACCCATCAATTCCCGTTTTCTGGTGAAGGTGGATTTCATTCTGCTGGGCATGGTGGCCAAAATCATGGCCACAGAGCTGAAGATTCCCAAACTCAAGGTGGCCATTGTGGCGGAAAAAGCGGTCTGGTGCGACCCAATCGTGGGAATCGCCCAAAAGAACCTGCCCAAGATGGGTATGGAGGTGGTGGGGGTTTGGCGGCCATCCCCGGTAGCCACGGATGTGACTGCGGAACTTTCCGCCATCCAGAGTTCAGGGGCCCACATTATCTTCACCAGCTTCTCATCGTCGGTGGGGATTACCTTTGCCAAACAGTGGGGCGAACTTAAGATTCCGGCGGCGGCGGTGGGCATTAATGTGGAGGCCCAGAAAGATGGATTCTGGGCGGCTACGGGCGGAAAAGGGAACTATACCCTGACCATCAACACCTACGCACGTGTCAAGATCACCGATAAGACCATTGACTTCTTCGACACATACCGCAAAAAATTCAAAGAAGCCCCCAACTATACGGCCGGGACATACGACGCTGTAAAAATTCTTGCCGAAGCCATCACCAAGGCAGGTTCTTTGGATCCCGACAAGCTGGTTCCGGTGATCGAAAAAACCGATCGGACAGGGGCATCGGGCCGTATCGTGTTTGACCAGACCCACGACATCAAATGGGGACCGGGATACGTCACATCCGTCGGCACCCAGTGGCAGAATGGCAAAAACATGTGCGTCTGGCCTCTCAACTGGCAAAGCATCACATATGAAGGCGCGGTACCCTACCAGTTGCCGCCATGGGTGGTATCCCATTACAAAAAGTAATGACCGTAACCATCCGGGTTGTGGATCGTTTGGAAGATCCGCAACCCGAACCTGAAACCATGGTAGGTATATGATCCAGAATATCATCATCAACGGCCTTATCAACGGCAGTATCTACGCTCTGCTGGCCATCGGATTTTCCCTGGTCTTCGGCGTGGCCCGCATCGTTAATATCGCCCATACGGCCTTTTATATGCTGGCGGCCTACTTCATCTATGTGGGCTGCCACCACCTGGGGATGTCCCCCTATTTGGCCATGCCCATTGCCATTATCATTGTGGGGCTTTTGGGCATCGTCTGCTACAAACTGTTTATCAATCCCATCCGGGAACATGAAGCGGCGGTCCTCATCGCCACCATTGCCCTGGCCATGGTCATTCAGGAGGCACTCCTCATCGCTTTTGGCGGCCATTACCTGGGGGTTCCGCCCCTGATCTCGGGGTATGCCACCATAGCCGGTGTGAAGGTGACCTATCAACACCTCCTGGCCCTGGGGGTCGCCGTTCTGGCCCTCATTGGAGTCTGGGCACTACTCATGAAAACCCGGCTGGGCCTGGCACTCAGAGCTACTGCCCAGGACCGGGAAGTGGCCAACCTCATGGGGATGAACGAGGCCCGGGTGGCCATGCTGACCATGGGAATATCGGTCATGCTGGCAGCCTTGGGAGGCGCCATTGTGGTTCCCCTTTTCGTGCTGGACCCGCACATGTGGATGCATCCCCTGATCATGATGCTGGCCATCGTGGTCCTGGGGGGTCTCGGGAGCATCAAAGGAAGTTTTGTAGGGGCCTACATCCTGGCCTTTGCGGAGGTTCTGGTGGTCTTCCTGATCCCCATGGGGGCTTACCTGAAAGGGTCTGTAGCCCTCTCCATCATGATTCTGGTCCTCCTGATCAGGCCCGAAGGCCTCTTCGGCGTAACCTTTGAGGAGGAACGGTAGCATGGACCTGATCGGTTTCTATTTTAGGAAGGTATTTACCCTCTTCAAAGGGGAAGTTCTGGTGCTACCCAGTAGAATAGCGGTCCTGATCTTCACCATAAGCCTGCTTCTACTGCCCCTCTTCACCCAGGATTCCTATCTGCTCCGCATCCTCATCCTGACCAATATCTTTGCCATCCTGGCGGCCAGCTGGGATCTCTTGAGCGGCTTTACGGGCCAGATGAATTTCGGGCACGCTCTTTTCTTCGGAGTGGCAGCCTACTGCACGGGAATTTTGAATCTGCGACTGGGGCTGCCCCCCTGGCTCAGCATCCCCCTGGGGGCAATGGGCGCGGTTCTGGCGGGGCTCGTGGTGGGCATTCCCTGCCTGCGGCTCAGGGGCACCTATCTGGCGCTTACAACCCTTGCCTTTCCCATTATCCTTCTGGGGCTGGTTTTTGCCATACCCGACGTGACCGGTGGAGAACTGGGCATATCCGGCATCGATCGCCTCACCTCATCCCGGCTGGGAGACTATTACGTCACAAGCGTCCTCATGCTGGTTCTGGGCTTCGTCATGTGGAAAATCACCGATTCCAAAAAAGGCATCATCCTGCACGCCATCCGGGAAGATGAGGTGGCGGTGAGGGCGTCCGGCATCAACACCACCCGATACAAACTTCTGGCCTTCTGCCTGAGCGGCTTCTTTGCAGGCATCGCCGGAGGGCTCTACGCGCATATCATGCGGACCGCCGGCCCTTCCACCCTGGAAGTGGCCCTCTCTTTTCAGATCGTGATCTGGGCGGTCTTCGGAGGAATGGTATCCATCTATGGACCGGTAGCCGGCGTCTTTATCCTTTTTCCATTGCTGGAATTTCTGCGCATCATGCCGAAGGCGCGCATGCTGGTCTTTGCCTTTATCATATTGATGACATTGCTGTACATGCCGCAGGGCCTGATACCGTGGATCCGCGAAAAGATCGAAAAAGAGTGCCCAAGGTGCAAAATTCGTAACGTGGCCACCCGAAAGACCTGCCGTATCTGCACCGCGGAACTGGATTGAGGAATCTTAAGGAGAAGATAACCAATGAATGCTAAGGAAGCCTATTTGGCAAAGCCATGGGTTACCCATTATCCCGAAGGGGTACCTGAGACTGTTACAGTTCCCGATATGAGCGTACCACAGGCCTTTGACAAGATGGCGGATCAATACGCCAAAAAGAACGCTTTGATCTTTTACGGCAAAAAGATCACCTACGGAAAACTCAAGGAACTGACCGATTCTTTTGCGGCGGCCCTCTCGGCCCTGGGCGTAAGCAAAGGGGACACGGTGGCCATGTACCTCTTGAATTGCCCCCAGTACGTGATCGCCTACTTCGGCGCCCTGAAGGTGGGAGCTAAGGTCACCCCCATCAGCCCGGTCTATACCAGCAAGGAGGTCAAACACCAGCTTGAGGACAGTGAGGCCAGAGCCGTTGTCTGTGAAGAGATCCTCTATGACAACGTGGAACGAACCGGGGTAAAGCTTGACCACGTTATTCTGACCGATATCGCCGAATACCTCCCACCGCTCAAAAAACTCTTCGGTAAAAGCGCCTTGAGCAAGGCCTACAGCGGCATGGCCGCGCCCACCGCGGCACATATTGAAAAGGCGGGACTTCTCCGGTTTCAGGATCTCCTCAAAAAATATCCCGGGCCCCCACCTCCGGTGGACATCAATCCCAAAGAAGACCTGGCCGCCCTTCCCTATACCGGCGGTACCACCGGGCTGCCCAAGGCAGCCATGATCACCCATCACAACATGATCGCCCTTCAGCAGCAGGTCAGCGCCTTCTGGCCCATGTTTGAAGAAGGGAACGAAGTAGCCATGGGCTTTCTTCCCTTCTTCCACATCTACGGTCAGGTGGTGGTCATGTTCAACAGCCTGGTGCAGGGATTCACAGTGGTTCTTTTCACAACGCCGGATATTGATGATATCCTGTCCGGCATGGACCGTTACCAGGCCTCCGCTTTTTTTGGCGTCCCCACCCTTTTTGAGTACCTGAAGGAATACGAAAAAACCGACCGCGTCAACTGGAAAAAGCTCAAGATGATCGCCTGCGGCGCGGACACCCTTCACGAATCCACCATTACTGCATGGGAGCGGCGGACCGGCGCTCCCATCATGGAAGGGTACGGCATGACGGAAACCACCGCGGTGAGCCATTCCACCCCCTACCACAGACCCAAATCCGGTTCTTTCGGGGTCCCCCTACCCAGCGTGGACGCGGCCATCGTGGATGTGGATGGCGTTGAGTGCGTGCCGGTGGGAGAAGACGGCGAGTTGATTCTCAGCGGTCCCAATATCATGCAGGGATACTGGCGCCGTCCCGAAGGGACCCGGGAGACCATGATGGACATGGACGGAAAGCGGTGGCTTAGAACCGGGGATCTGGTGAGGATGGATGAGGAAGGGTATTTCCATTTCTTTGACCGCAAGCGGGACCTGATCAAATTTAAAGGGTATTCGGTCTTTGCCAGGCACGTGGAGGAAGTTCTCTACAAGCACCCCAAGATCAAGGCCGCGGGTGTGGTGGGTGTCCCTGATCCCAAGGTCGGCCAGTTGATCAAGGCTTATGTTGTCCTTGAAAGCGATGCCCGGGGAAAAATTTCTGAAGAGGAGGTCATGGCATTCTGCAAGGAGAACCTGGCCCACTACAAGGTTCCCAGGATCATCGAATTCCGGGGGGAACTGCCCAAGACGGACGTGGGAAAAGTCTCCAGAAGGGAACTCCGGGAAGAAATGGAGGAATGATATGGGGAGTCCTTTTCTGGAGATAGAGGGTCTGAACAAAGGCTTCGGAGGCTTGAGGGCCGTTAATAATGTGGGGTTCAGCATGGAGCGCGATGAAGTCCTGGGCCTCATCGGCCCCAATGGCGCCGGCAAGACCACCCTATTACGACTCATCACCGCCATTTTAAAACCCGATGCCGGCGCCATCCGATTCAAGGGCAAGAACATTGTGGGTCTCAAGACCTGGGATATCGTGAACCTTGGGATCGCCTGCACCTTTCAGAACATGCGCCCCTTCCGACGGCTCCCCATTATCGCCAATGTCATGGTCTCATGCCTGTCTCCCCGGGCCATGAAGCGGGGGGAATGGGTGAAACGGGTGGAATCCAAGGCCATGGACGCGTTGGAATTCGCGGGCATCTCCGATATGGCCCTGGAAAAAGCCTCCACCCTCTCCCAGGGGGACCTCAAACGCCTGGAAGTGGCCCGGGCCGTGGCCACGGAACCAGAACTGCTTTTGCTGGATGAGCCCTTCGGAGGCCTGAGCCCTGCTGAAACCGACCTCATGGCCAAATCCATCAGAAGGCTTCATAAAGGGGGCCGTTTCGGCAGGCTTCACAGTGAAGGACCGGGAATGATTATTGTGGAGCACAAGCTCCAGCAGCTCATGAAAATCGTGGATCGCATCGTCGTGCTCAATTTTGGCACCATCATTGCGAACGGGACCCCCCAGGAAGTGGTCAAACAACCGGAAGTCATTCGGGCCTATCTGGGTGAAGGAGGCAAGATTGCTGCTTGAAATTGCCCATTTGACGGTTTGCTATGACAGGGCCATGCTGTTAAACGACATCAGCATGGGTGTGGATACCGGTGAACTGGTGAGCCTGGTGGGCCCCAACGGGGCGGGAAAATCCACCCTGCTGCGGGCCATTACGGGACTGGTGGTGTGGGAGCGGGAACTCACCAAGAGATCCGCGGGAGAGGACATCACCACGGAGGGAACGGTGATCTTTGACGGAGAGCGAATCGATCAGGTGCCCGCCCACGAAATCGTTAAACGGGGCCTTGTCCACTGCCCGGAAAGGCGACGGCCTTTCAAGGAAATGACGGTCCTTGAAAACCTTCAGGCAGGGGCCTACCTCATTCGAGACCGAAAGCAGATTCAGGAAAACCTCGACCAGATATATTCTCTGTTTCCCATTTTGCAGAAAAGATCCAAACAGATATCCGGCACCATGTCCGGCGGGGAACAGCAGATGCTGGCCATCGGCCGGGCCTTGATGTCGGAACCCAAACTCCTCTGCATTGACGAACCCTCCACGGGCCTTGCGCCCATATCCAGGGCGGAGGTGTTTGAAAAAATCAGGAAGATTGCTGATCTGAGCATCACCGTATTGCTGGTGGAACAGGAAGTGGGAACGGTCTTCACCATGACCGTCCGAAACTACGTCCTTTCATCGGGCAAGATTATCGCCCAAGGTACCGGGGATGAGCTGCTTCAGGACGAAATCATCCGCAAAACCTATCTGGGCCTGTAGGGAAAATTCCCAATCCTGTCGGAACTCCTTCCATAAAAAGCAGAAGGCTACGTTCGAGAGACTGGTTGTTTCAATTTTCCGTTTCTGTAGAAAATTTTCTTCATTTTCTGGTGAGATCCCGGGAAATTAGTCTTCGAAAGCGAAATCTCTGTTTTCAAGGCTGGCATATGAAACCTTGCGTTGGACGCTTCTAATTTTTTCGGTTTACAAGTGGTTGAAAATCGGTATAAATTGCATCAAGTGACGTGCAAGACTTATGCACGTTACTCCTTTCCCGGGACCGGATGAACCTAAAACTGATCAACCCCTTCATGTTGTGGTTGTGAAAATATCAATTAGGTTCAGTTTCCCCAGTTACATTTCCGGAGAAGTAAGTCATATCTGAAAATATTCTTCCCTGAAGATGGGTTTGCACTTGATTTTGGAAGTCACATAAAATGAACGCAATCATTGTAAGCGATTTGCACATAGGGTCGCGATACTTTTTATGTCAGGAATTTGGACGCTTTCTTGGGAACCTCCCCGAGAATTACGAACTTATTCTGAATGGGGATATCATTGACAATCCTTATGAGAAATTGAAGCCATCCCACATGCAAGCGTA
>FLOH01000831.1_pt1 | contig 55366 bp, 55 predicted proteins | sample 756751 | NCBI WGS metagenome assembly FLOH01 (sample SAMEA4026879, study PRJEB14308) | marine metagenome | biome: coastal water; material: water | depth 74 m
CGAGGGCCGTTGATCGGATTGTCCTTCTACGCGCGTGCGTAAATCCAAGTCGCTAAACAGGGGGCTGATGACGTACAGCATCTGGCGCGGCGAAATCTGGCGCACATATTCACGCACCATTGCCCCTGGGTGATTGAGCCACGCCGCCTTGTACTTGTCTTGCACCAGCGACAACACCTGGGGTTCCGTAAATCCATAATCCAACTGCATGCGGCGCACGACAAACAAGATTTCGCGAAAATGATAGATCTTAAATTCTTCCCGGGCGAGCCGATCCAGCGGAGTATCTTCGGCAAACATGTTGGTGCCGTGCTGGGTGGCGCTCATCATCGAAATCATCAGGGCGCTGTGCGGGATTGTGGTGATGAAGCGTTCCCCCGTGCGCATTTCATTCCAGGCCTGATAAGACACCAGTGCCGCGATCACCGGACCCAGCATCAGCCCGGCGCGCAACGCGCCCCCCCAAACGGGCCGCACACTCCACAGCGAAAGCACCACCAGGGGGACATAAAAAAAGCCAATGGCCCGCACAGTGTCGCGCAGCAAGAAAGCAACCATAATAAGCGCACCTACGCTCACGGCCTGGGCAAGGGTGATTTTTTCGCGGGAGATAATAACAATGGATAAAATGGAAAAGGCGATGATCAGAAGGCTCGCCGTTGGACTATCGGTCAAAACCATTTGATCAAAACGCAACGATAGCCCCGTGCCAAAGGCCAACCCGGCAAAAAACCCCACCCACCTTTTGCCCGATATGGCCACCCCAAGACGCCACACCCACAGGCTGGCATACAGCGACAAGATGATTTGCGTGACGACCACAACCCACGTCCAATGCTCAAGCGAGATGAGCCGCGCCAACGCAATCCACACCGGATAACCAATCATGCGCAAAAGTGTCGTTTGCCGCATGTACTCATCTAACCCTGCCGTCGATAACCACTCCTGGTCACCCAAAATAAGGGTGGCGTAGTGCAAATAATGCGGCAGGTCATTTGAATCGGCGATAGGTCCAAAACGGTACAGATAATACCCCTTGATCGCAGCAAGTAAGGCGATCAGGACGCGTGGGGAAAAGGACACTGAGGACATTAAGCCTCCAACGGCTTGGGGATCACAGCAAATGATCGGCTTATCAAAAATATGAGTGGGATCATGTCAAAATATTTTATTCAGTGCAAACGCATTAGTCGTTATTCCAGACACAAAAGCCGTTTGTGATTATGCTGAACTCAAGCTAGATTCGGCCCATGGCAACGGATTGAGCGTGTGCCGTGGTGCGTATACTGTAACCCCTAGGAAGTTATGAAGGGCGGATCGATGTCTCGTTCGGCAACATTTGCACAACAAGTTCGCAATGCTTTTCAGGATTCTATTGAAACCAAATTAGCCTTTAACCAAGGCGACGGCCCCGAAACCGTAGCGACAATGGCCCAAGTGATCGCCAAGGCCTTCACTGCTGGCCATAAATTGATGCTGTGCGGCAATGGCGGATCGGCCGCAGATGCTCAACACCTTGCGGCGGAATGTCTGGTGCGGTTGCGGTCCACCCATAACCGCGACGCCCTGCCCGCCCTCACCTTGGCGACGGACACCTCCATGTTGACGGCATGCGGCAATGATTTTGGCTTCGATGATATTTTCGTGCGCCCGCTGTCCGCATTGGGGCGGCCGGGAGATGTTCTGTTAGGCATTACAACATCCGGGAAATCACCCAATATCGTTAACGCGTTGAAGCTCGCTCACGAAATGGGCATCACCACACTGGGTTTTCTCGGTTGTGATGGGGGTGCGGCGCTAAGCCATTGCGATCACGCCTTGGTGGCCCCTTCAAATGATACGGCGCGCATCCAAGAAACACATATCACGGCGGGTCACGCCCTGATTGCCCTGATTGAAGACATCTTGGCTGAAGATATCCAGGTCCCGTAACCCCAAGTTGCAGATTTACTTTAGCACCTCAGGCGTCACCTCACGTGTGCCGCGCAGCCTCGCCAAAAAGGTGTTTGCCGTGCCCCACCGCGTCAAAATTTCAACCGCCATTTGCGCCGCCAAAATGAGGATGAAGGGCTCCAAGGGAAAGCGGTAGCGGATGGAGCCCAATGTTGCCATGTGCACTGCCGACAAAAACCCGGCAAATAAAACGACTGGCGTCAAAACGCGCCAATGGGCTAGCGCGTGGCGTAGTAAAAAGGCTCCCGCCAAGGCCAGCGCCAATCCATATGATGCTAAAGAAATGACGATATATTTCCAATTTTGATATTCTGCCGCATGAGGCCAGAGCCGCCAAAAACGTAAAAACTTAACCCCCGCCATGGCGACAAAGTGACCCGGGTTGTCGCGAATATACGCGATAGCCTCATCCTTCATGGCGGTGTTGCGGATAAGCGGATCATCGATTTCACGATAAAAACGACTCATATCGGCATCGATGCGTTCGAGCCCACCACCACTTTGGTTCAGCGGATTGTTACCCATGTACAGCATCCGCCCGGCACCTAAGTTCAAATGCACGAACTGGTCGTACTTGGCGTAATTGTGCGCCCACCACGGCGTCATGAGGACGACATAGATCAGAACCGTTTTCGCCAAAAGCAGGCCCGCCTGACGCCAGGTCAAACGATGCACAATCAAGGCGAACGCCAGCAACAGTATGGGCAACAGCGGCTCAAGGCTGGGCCGCGACAAGATCGACAGCACCAACACCCCTGCCCCCCACACCAGCCGCCCTTGATAAAGCAGATAAAACCCCAACAGCACAAAAAAGGTGTAGCTCGTTTCGGTTAGTCCAGACACCGCATAAAACAAAAAGAACGGATAAAACGCCGCCGCCAGCGCGGCCACAAGGGCGGCGGCGTTGTCTTTGAACATTTTAAGGGCGATGCCATGGATCAACCAGATCGACAGTGTCGACAGCACCACATCGGATACTTTAAGCGCCAGCGCTTGCCCGCCCATCAAGGCCGCCTGCAACGGATAGAGCGGCATCACCAGTTCTGAGGTAAAAAGCCGCCCCGCCCAAATGTCGTTCGCCGCCGTTAAATAGGTCAAGATATCCGTCTGCTGCGCTTGGTCCGGCAACACGGCCAGCACGATCACGCGCGCCAAAAAACCAACAGCCACAATAATCCACAACAGGCGGTTACCCTCAGTGTTCCAGGTGGAAAGGTCCATGCGGCTTGACAAAAATGTGTTCTCCCTCGAAGAATGCCGTCTTCTAAAATTTTGCGGTGCGGGCTGAGGATATATGGCGGATCTTTTTTCATCAAGTCGCGTGCGGATACTCGCCGTCTTGGCTTTTATCATTTTATCGGCGGGGGTCAATCTACGGTATTGCCATGACAAAATCATCCCCACCGATGATAATTTTTTGATGTACATGACCTCGCATGTGTTTACCGAGAATGCCGCGATCAACACCAACATGGATCGGTTCATCGGTTTTATCCAAAACAACGACTACGACCCAGAAACCATCAATCATTTTGTTTTTCGCTACAAAAATATGGACAACTACCTGCTTCATGCCGCCGGTATTAAAACGGCGCGCCTGCTTTTAGGTGAACCTAACCCAGACACCTACGCCCGCACCGTCTACGAAACCATCCGGCTCGGCTCTCATTTGGCCCATTGGGTGGTGCTGGCCCTCGTCGCCTTTGTGTTATTGCGTCTCAAAGATGGTCGCTATGCACTGGCCGTGCTGCTGGCTTCGGTCGCCATGATCGGAATAACCGCTTTGGATCTGGTGCCGCGCCCCCATTGGCGCATTGGTGCGTATGCGGACCCTTGGCAATACCTCCAAGCGGTGGGGAAATTTTTCTTTGACACCGGCGGTGGCTGGTCGCCGTTTGGTCCAGCCGGGCGTAGCGCCATGACCATGCTGTTGTTCGCCCTCTTCCCGTTGCGGTGGGCCGGGCGGTTCGGCTGGTCTTATGCCATTTTGTTGGCCATGTGCTTCACCCACCAAACCTACGCGGGCATCATGGTGCTGGCGTTGGTGTCCATGGACGCGGTGGTGCGGCCGCACATTTTGCGTCACCCCGGCGTCGCCGCCGCCGCCGCCGCAACGCTGGCGCTGTTTTTGCTACGTGAAAGCCTGTGGCAGGTGTTTGCCGGGTGGTGGTTGCCGCTGGGGTTGCTCGGCGTGGTGGGGTTGATTGCCGGTCTTTCCTTTGCCGCACGGCGTTATCCGGCCTTAGGCCGCGCCCTGGGCGTGACTGGGCTTGAGCGGGCGCAAACCCTCACGGCCGATCTGATTTTGCTGAGCGCAGGGTTGGTGTCTTTGCTGGCCGTATCGTGGGTGATGAGCCGCTTAGACGACAGCCCGACGGCCTTATTCGTGTGGCAAGAAATGACCGCGCGGCCCTTGGCGCTGATTAAAATTCCGCTGGTGACGGGGCTTTGCGTCCTGCTCATCAGTTGGCTTGCGGCGCGCTTTCCCCGCTTTGTCCGCATGGGCTATGGGGCGCTTGCGGGCCTTGTTATCGTGGCGTGTGCCGCCGGGGGGATGCAATATGCGCGCGTGGCGCAAACTGCGGGTACTCTCAACCCAACAGGGACCAATTTTGCCAACCACGCCCAAGGCTATTACCAAGAAGTGATGGCCGATCCGACCCTTACGATCCCCGATGAAGTGGCGTTTTATGCACTTAACCGCGAAATCGATCTGAAGGATGGAACCCTTACACGGCTGCTAACGTCGCGAGTCCCGCGGCAATAGTCACCTTTGGCGTCCAGCCCAGCAGGGCCACGGCCCGGCTGTTATCACCGATGGAAATGCGGATATCGCCTGAGCGCGGCTCGGCATGAACAATTGCGCCGCACTCAATGCCCTTTTGCCCTGCCAAATCCTGCAGCGCATGGGCCAAATCCAACAAGTTGATGGAATTGCCCGTGCACACATTGGCCACCGGCGCATCCGTGCTGGCGTGTTCCATGGCGGCGCGAAAGGCCGTCACCGCATCGCTCACATGCACAAAATCGCGCACTTGGCCACCATCGCCGAAGATGGTGAGGTCCAATCCCCGCAAGGCGCGGTCGAGAAAGATCGAAATCACCCCGGAATACGGCGATGAGGGATCTTGGCGTGGGCCATAAATATTGAACGGGCGCAGCCCAAAACTGGGAATGCCCTGCACCACCCCGCAGGCCCGCGCATGCAGCTCACACGATAGCTTATCCACGCCATAGGTGCTGATGGGGTCCTTGGGCGCGGTTTCGCGTGTGGGGATTTGGTCGGTGTCACCGTACACCGCCGCCGAAGACGCATAGACTAAGGGGATGGGCGCATCCAGGCGCGAAATGGCCTGTAAAATCGCCACCAGACCACCGGTGTTGATGCCATGGGTTTCCAGCAGTTGGGTGCGCGCTTTGTCCACCGAGGCAACGGCGGCCAAATGAAAGCAGCCATCCACGCCTGCGGTGGCGTCCTCCACCCTTTGCGCATCGGTGACGCTGCCCACGATCAGCTCAGCCGAGGGCGATAAATTGTCGACTTTGCCGGTAGACAGATCGTCCAAAACCCGCACATCATGGCCATCCGCAAGCAAACTATCAACCAAATGAGAACCAATAAATCCCGCCCCGCCAGTGACCAAATAAGTTGCCATATTAGGGTGCCTTTTTCGGCAAAGTCGGGTGATTGACGGCGATGGTGCGGACCAGTTCGGTTAAGGTCGAAAGAATGCGCCGTTCCCGCACATGCAACATCAAAATCACCGCAAAACTGACAATGACCCAACCATACAGCAGCAAATCCGCACCGCGCCCGACGCCCATTTGGTGGGCCAGGGCAGTGGCGTGCTCAGGCACCCAAACCAGATAAACGCCGCCCAAAATCATCACCAACACCGACAGCGCCAACAGGCGAAACTGCGCCCGGTTGACGAAAAAGTACACCAAACACGCCAACAGGCCCAAGGTCAGCAGCAACTTGATAATCATCGGGTTAAACGTCCCATAAACAGTTCCACCACAATGTTGATCATATTGCTCACCCGCTGGCCCTTAGCGCGAGAATACTCCGTGTACACGATGGTCACCGGATGTTCAATATAGGCTATCTTGTAGCGGGCAATTTCTTCAATAATTTCAGAAGCATGCGCCATACGATTTTGATGAATGCGAATAGTGCGCGCGGCCTTTTTGGTCATCACCCGCAAGCCGTTGTGGGCATCGGTGAGTTTCAACCCTGCCGTCAACCAGGTGAATATGATCGCTGCTTTTAAGATCGCGTGGCGCATTTTCGACATACCCACGGTACCGCCCAAAAAGCGGCTGCCCAGGCAAATTTCCGCCCCTGCCGCCACCAGCGCCTCCAACATCGGAGCAACGTCTTCAATGCGGTGCTGCCCGTCGGCATCAAAGGTCACGATATGGCTGGCCCCGGCTTGCAAGGCATAATCGATGCCCGTCTGCAAAGCCGCCCCTTGACCCAAATTGATGGCATGGCGCAGACCGATGGCCCCCGCAGATACGGCTGAGTCCAAGGTTTCATCGTGCGAACCGTCATCGACGACGACAACATGGGGATAATGCGCCAAACAGGTGCGCACCACGTCTTCAATCGCCGTGCCTTCATTATAGGCGGCGATGACAAAATAAACGTCAGATGGCTCTGGCAGTAGGTGGGGCATTTCGCTCATGGGGGCGGATCATAAGGGCAAAAATGCCCAAGTGCCAGAACGTTTTGTCGTGTGTTTTGACGCGACACAACACAGCCCGCTCAATGACTGGTGCCCGCCTCATAGGTTATCTTGTTATAGACATTGTATTTGCCCACGGGCTTTTTCATGGGCAGACGCTTGACCTCTTTCAGGGTTTTGGCGTCATAGACCACCAAGGCGCCGTCCATATCCCACACGCTGACCAGGGCGTGCTTGCCATAGCGGTCAAATTCGACGTGGGCCGCCGTTGTGCCCGGTTGGGGGCGGATGGTTTTGACGATTTCCAGGGTTCGCTTGTCGATCACGTGCAAGGCGTCCTTATCGGGACCGGAAAACACGTCAACCCAGGCATAGGGGGTGTTGTCATGGCTGCGCATGAAAAAACCTGGGCCTAAGGTTTTAATTTTCTTAATGGTTTTCCAGGTTTGCATATCGATGACGCTCACCACCCCGCCTTTGAGGTGCGGCGTCGCCAGGACCGGGTGGCCTTTGTAGTCAAAGGTGATGCCCGAACCCAGATGCGGCATGCCGGCTAGGTCAATGTCAGCGATTTTACGGCCCACATCCAAATTCACCACTTGGCCCGATTTTCCGTCACGCGCCGCGCCGACCACGTGCTCGTAGCTTTGGTCAAAAAAGAAATCGTCGAGAAAGTCTTTGAGCACCACCTTGCGCACCGGGAACGGTCCGAAATCAAAATTGCCTTCTTCTAGGCCCGGCGTCCAACTGTGCACCACACCGCGTGCCACCGGACGGGGGTCGTCCGAATAGTCAATTTCCCAAATTTCCGGGATGTCTTTGAGCGCCGCAACAAAGCTGTTGCGCGGCGGTGCAGCATAGACGGCACTGACCCGTGAGGACTTGCCGGCTTTCGACACCACATCAATTGTCTTGATCGGGCTTAAGTCAGAGGCATTCAACAACACCAGGGTATGGGGCAGATAATTCGCCGCCATCACGTAACGGCCATCACCCGACACCGCAATGTTGCGCATGTTGATGCCGGCGCGAATTTCCGCAACGATGTTAAAACTGTGTAAGTCGTACTTGCTGACCCAGCCATCGCGGGACCCCAGATACATGAACCGCCCATCGGGGGAATATTTTGCGCCGCCGTGTAGGGCGAACCGTGAGGGAAACCGCCACAACGGCAAAAACGCGTCGCCATCCAAAATGGTGACATGATGATCACCCACTTCGACCACGGTAAACAAATTCAACGGATCGGAACTGTGCAGCGGCTTGTCCGGCAAATCGGCCAGGGGGGTGAGAATCTCGTGACTGGCGGAAATATCGGCGATGGTCCAGGTGGGGACCTCGGCGGGGGGCTGATAGATATAGTCCGCCAACGCGACTATTTGCTCGGCGCTCAACACCTCGGCGAAACCCGCCATTTGGGTCGCCTTTCGGCCCGCGCGGATCACCTCCAACGCTGCTGTTTTGCGCAACCGACCCAAATTTCCCGGCAGCAGCGCCGGCCCCATGCCGCCCAACCGCATCAGCCCGTGACATTCGGAACAATGCTGCTGGTACAGACCTTCGGTATCGTCTGCTATGGCAACTCCAGCACCGAACACGCTCACGACCAGAACGGCCCACATCTTGTTGATCATAACGCTGGCTCCGCCGTTTTGGTTTTAGAATAGGACGTCAGGGCGACCCGCTCGACGGTGCCCGGGTCAATCCCCAGTTCTGCATCATCCAAATAGCAGCCCGGATCTTCCGCCCATGGATCGCCGGTGATTTGCTCGGCGCGCACGCGGGTGTTGCCGCCGCAAATGGTGAAATGCGTGCACACGGCGCAGCGCCCTTTGACGGTGCGGGGATACGCCTTCAGCCCCGCCATCAAAGGGTCTGAGGTGTCGCTCCAAATATCGCCGAAGGGGCGCACCCGGACATTGCCCAAGGTGTGATGCCACCACATGGTGTCGGGGTGCACATCGCCGATGTTGTCGATGTTGGCGACGTTGACGCCCGATGCATTGCCGCCCCACTGTACCAACTTATCGTGCATGTGTTGGGCGTGTGCGGGGAAGTTCTGTTCGATCCATTTCAGCATAAACACGCCGTCGGCATCGTTGTTGCCACTGACAAATTCTTTGTGTTGTCCGGCTTCAAGCGCCGCCCAGCTGCGTTCAAACAATTTGATCATGGCCGCGCGGGTCATGGCGAAGAAGGCATCATCGCGGCGATTGTGATTGCCGCGCCCGGCATAGTTCAAATGGGAAAAATAGAACCGCTCGACCCTTTCGGCGTCCATCAAGTCCATGACCCCGTCCAACTCATCGGCATTGTCTTGGGTCATGGTGAAGCGCAGGCCGACCTTAAGGCCGCGCTCGACGCACAAGCGGATCGCCGTCATGGACGCATCGAACGCGCCTTCCAAACGGCGAAAGCGGTCATGGGTATCGCGCAATCCGTCGATGGAAATACCGATATAATCGTAGCCAATGTCTTCAATTTCTTGAATGTCATCAGGGCCGATCAGCGTGCCGTTGGTCGACAGCGCCGTGTAAAAGCCCATCGCTTTCGCCCGCGCGGCGATTTGGTGAATGTCGGCGCGCAACAACGGCTCCCCGCCGGACAAGATAATCGCCGGCACCCGAAAAGCCTTGAGATCATCCAAAACTTTAAACGCTTCTTCGGTATTCAGCTCACCGGGGAAATGTTTGTCCACCGCCAGGGCGTAACAATGCTTGCAGGTCAGATTGCAGCGCCGCGTCAGGTTCCAAATCACCACCGGACCGGGCGGATTGCGGTGCAGGCCGACAGGAGTCGGCGAGTTGATTTCTGAGAGAAACTTGGTGATACGAAACATGATGCCCTCTTTCAGCCCACCAACCGCAGTCCGGTTTTTTTTAAGATGCGCGTGGAATATAAAATTTCTCCGCTCCTGCAATGCGAACCCAGCAGGGTGCGGATGATCTCAGCTTTGTTTGCGACTTCTTCACGATCGCGGCCATGGGCCATGGCGAACAGGTTATACGGCCAATGGGGCACGTGACGCGGACGCAAATAGGCGTGACTGACAAAATCCAAATCGCCGACTAAGACGCCTAAATCTAGGGCGGCCGCGTCCTCCACATCCCATACCGTCATACCGTTGCCGAGAAAGCCCAAGGCATAGTGATTGGGCACCGCGCCAATGCGGCGAATGATGCCATCATCTAACATGCGGGTCATGCGTTCCATGACGTCTTCGGCGCTCAGTCCGACCTGTTGGCCCACCGCTTCATAGGGGGCGTGGGCGAGCGGCAAGCCCGCCTGGGTGGCGCGAATGATGGCGCGATCAAATTCGTCGATGGTGTTTGCGGCGTTCATAGCTCCAACCTCAACCCGACGTAAAATTCCTGCGACTTGGGCATGTTGTAAACCTTGTGCCCGGTGGCGGTTTCGATTTCGCTCACGACTTCGGCAATACGCTCAGGCGTTTCGGTGGCGAGCACGAACCACATATTCAATTCGTGATCGCGGGCGTAATTGTGCGCGACTTCTTCAAAGCTATTGACGATGTCATTGACCCGTTCAAATTCATCCTCGGGCAACTTCATCGCCGCCAAAGTCAGGCCACCGCCCAAGCGTTCGGCGTGATACATGGGGCCAAATCGGCTGAGCGCGCCCACATCCAACAGCCGTTGCAGACGGTCTATCAAGTCATGCTCATCAAGGCTTAAGTCTTTGGCGACGTCTGCGTAAGGGTGCGCGGATATGGGAAACCCACCTTGCAAAACGTTGATGATGTCCCGATCAACGCGGTCGAGCTCAAGTGGTTTTACACGGTTCATTGTCGACCTTTCCCTTGCAGCCGTACCTTGCGCCGCATTGTTTGAACTGTCGGCGACTGAACAACACATCGCGGTCAATCTGCGTGAGTTTAAGTGTTTCGGCAATGTTTTGCACTTGTTCGAGCACTTTGTCCTTATCCGCGCCATGAACCATGGCGAACAGATTGTACGGCCATGCCGGCAAGTGACGTGGGCGCTGATAACACAAGGTTACATAATCAAATCCGCCCATCAGTTCGCCCACTTCGCGAACCTGTGCATCGGGCACGTTCCACACCGACATACCGTTGGCCGTATAGCCCAGGCGGCGGTGTTGTACGACCACGCCAAAACGTCGGATCACGCCGCCGTCGATCAAATTTTTCAGCTGCTCGATCACTTCGGTCTCCGCCATGCCGAGGCGGCTACCCACAACCCGGTAGGGTCGTGAATCCAATGGCAATCCGTCGCAAATGCATTCAATCAGGGCCATGTCTTCGCTGCTGATGTCCATCATGCCCAGTCCAACTTGAAGCCCAGGTCCAGGTGATAGTCTTCGATGATCGGCAGGTTTAAAACCTCGATGGCGGTTTTCGCTTCAATCTCACCCAGCACTTGGCCGACGCTCAAAACGTCATCCGCAGCGACCACAAACCACAAATTAATATCGTGTTCGCGTTCGTAGTTGTGGTTAACCTCAGCGAACGAGGTCACCAGCGCGGCGACCTCACTTAAGCGATCTTCAGGCACGCGCATCGCCGCCAAGGTGCTGGCGCCGACCCGGTTGGGGGCAATGACCGCACCGATGCGGCTGATGTATTTTTGATCCATCAAATTGGCGTAGGCTTCAATCACTTCGTCTTCACTCAACGACAAGCGCGCGCCGATTTCGGCATAGGGACGCGCCACCAGCGGAAAATCACGCTGGAAATCGTCGAGCAAGCCCTTATCTGTATCGTTCATTTCATGTGTTCCCATTGCCTTTTTTGGGGACTATTGACAAGCACCTAAAGCCCGATGCGCGCGGCCCGCGTGGTGAAAAAGATTCCGCTGGGCTTAAGGCCGGGCAGCTCGGCCAGTTGTTCAAAGGTCGCCGTGTCGAACACCTTGATCAAGTCCAAGTCGCGCACGCTCATCCATACATCTTCGCCACGCGGGGTGAATTCCATGTGCAAGACGCCTTTGCCCGGCGTTAACGTCTTGATAATTTTGAGCGTTTGCGTGTCGATCACTTGAATGGTGTCGTTCAGCGGGTAGGCGAAGTTGACCCACACTTGGCGGCCATCGGGTTGCGCCATGACGAACACCGGTTGGCCGTGGGCGGGGATGTGCCCCACTTCTTTCCAGTTGGTGGTATCAACGACCAAGACTTCATGATGGCCAATCGCCGGGACAAACGCCTTGCCGTCCGCCATGGCCCAGCCTTCCAAGTGAGGCATTTTATAGACGGGCAGCTTTTCTTCGCCGCGTCCATAGCCGTCAAGGATGCGGGTCGGGCCTCTATCGAGATTCCACAAATCCACCATCACCATGCCGTCTTCGCCAAACAACCCGGCGATATAATAACGACCGTCCGGCGAAATGAGGCCGTCATACGGCTGAGTGCCGACATTTTCAAACTTGGTGATTTTTGGCGCGTGCGGGTCGCTCATGTCGGCGATCCAAATCTCGCCCGTATCATAAAGCGAAAAGACAAAGCGGTTGCCCGGCGCATCAACCAAACCAACCGTTTTCGATCCGGTGGGAATCTCGGCCATCAGCTCCAACGTGTTCGAATCAAAAACCTTTACGCCACCCGGCTCATAGTTCGACACCGCCACCAAGCGGCCATTTTGAGAAATCGCCCCGCCGATGGAATTGCCCGCCTGAATAATCCGGCCGACGATCTTTGCCGTCAGCAGATCAACCTTGGTCAGGCCGCCATCGCGACCAAAGACAAAGCCATAGCGCGCATCGCGACTGTAGACGATGGAAGCGTGGCTGAGATCACCCAGGCCTTCAACCCGCGCCAACTGGGTACGGGTGGTGTTTTCCACCACCAACACAGAGCCGCTGGCGCGTTCGACCACTAAACCCATGTCGCCCGTGCCGCGCAAGTTGCCGCGTAACTCATCCGCATATGCGCCATATGATGATGCACATGATATAAGCGTGATCAGAACCACACCTGTCGCGAATTTCCCCGCAAGTTTAGTCGCCAGACCCGACGACCGTCTTGTTGAAGTTGCCCACACCTTCATTGACCAAGATCTCCTGATTTTAAAATTTCCGCCAACCACAAAGCCTCATGTGGCTGAATGAGAGGTCGCCACGGCGGCATCGGCGTGCCCGGCACCCCATCTAAAATAATCAAAGCCAAATCCGCCGCCTCACGGTCAGCCAGTTTGCCCGCCAACAACGGCGATCCCAGCCCGCCTTTCAGGGTCAGACCATGGCAAGACCCGCAGTCTTGCGCCAAAACGTAACGCAGCTCTTTTTGACGGTCGGGTGATATGTCGACGGCAACGGCGGCGGCGGCACAGATCGATCCCGTCGCCAGCGCCAGCGCGACAGCAAATGCACCCGCTTTAAGCACGGGCCTTGGCATCCAGGTTTTCCAGCTCCAGGTTTTCAGGCCCCAGCGTTTCATAAGACAATCCCTGCCAGTTGAGCTCATGAGCCAATGATACCACATGGCCAATCAGACACAGCACGGGTGGCGTAAAATCGAGATCCCCCAGTGCAGAGGGCAGCTCTTCCAAGGTCGAAAGACACTGGCGTTGCTGCAAAGTGGTGCCATTGGCGACGGCCAGGGCGGGGGTATCTGGCGATAGTCCCGCCTCGATCAAGCGACGGCTGAGCTCCGGTAACTTCGCCAAACCCATGTAAATCACCAAGGTGGTCGAGGGATCGGCAAGTGAGCGCCAATCCAAATCCAACTCTTCATCGCCTTTGCCGTGTCCGGTGACAAAGCGCAAACCCGTCGCGATGCCCCGGTGGGTGAGCGGTATGCCGGTGGCGGCGCTGATCCCTGCCGCTGCGGTTATGCCGGGGATAATTTCAAAGCGCACGTTGTGGCGCGCCAGATGCAGAGCTTCTTCGCTGCCCCGGCCAAATATATATGGATCTCCGCCCTTTAAACGCACCACCGTACGGTTAGTGTGCGCCAACTTGGCGAGCAATTCATTGATTTCGTCTTGGGGTAAAATGTGATTGCCGGATGCTTTTCCGACAAAAATACGCGTACACCCCGGCGGCACGATATCGACGATTTCCGGAGACACCAAGCGGTCGTACACCACAACGTCGGCATTTTCCAACACCCGATACGCCTTGCGCGTCAACAACTCAGGATCGCCCGGTCCAGCGCCCACCAAATAGACACAGCTGTTCGTTTTGCCCACGGTCTTATGCTCCGTCCTGACAGCCCACTTAAACATTACCAACCAACGCACTTTAGAAAGGCGTTAAAGAAAATATGGCACAAGTTCGATGGGCGGTTATTGACGCACGTCAATAGACATCCCACAAAATATCCTTGGGCCTATACCTTTTTTATATACGTGGTCACGCGAAATGTCCCCATTTGCGCCCTTTATCCATTTTCCCTTGGCCTTTTTTTTGTTGTGGATTTGACACTCGTCAAGGTGCCGCCTTCGTTAACCCCCCGATAATGGCTGTAGCGCAAGGAATTTGCCGAGCGTGGCGTGTCGTGAATGTAGACAATCAAAAATCACGGTGCGGAGGGAAACTCACTTTGGGTCGCAAGTTTTGTGTGCTGGCCCAAATTGGACAGGGGTAGATCAATGAAGTTGGCATTGTCCCTTACAGCCATTAGCATGGCGGCAGGAGCGTTCCTGTTGGGTTCAGGGGGAGCTATGGCCGCAGGGCCGACACTCTCCGAAAAAGAATTCGAAGAAGCAAAGGTTCTGTACTTCCAGCGTTGCGCTGGCTGTCACGGTGCATTGCGCAAAGGTGCGACGGGTAAAAACCTCGAACCTGCAAGCACTATGAAACTCGGTCAAGAACGTCTAGAGAAAATTATCACTCTGGGCACCGATGGCGGGATGAACAACTTCGACGATACCTTCAGCAAAGAAGAAATCAAGAAGTTGGCGACGTACATCCAAATGGATGTTCCAGAGCCTGCGGAAATGTCTTTGGCAGATATGAAAAAACGCTGGAAAGTGTATATCGAACCCAAAGATTATCCGACAAAACCGATGCATGGACGCAATTGGGAAAACTTCTTTGTCGTTATTTTGCGTGATGCCGGTAAAATGGGCATCATTGATGGCGACACCAAAGAAATCGTGACCAAGGTTGACACTGGTTACGCGGTTCACGTTGCTAAAGAATCATCTGACGGGCGCTTCTGGTACACCCAGGGCCGTGACGGCAAGATGACCAAAATCGATTTGTGGATGGACCCGCCTCAGGTGGTTGCCGAAACACAGGTTGCATCTGATGCCCGTGACGTTGCTGTTTCCCACTATGGTAAGTGGAAAGACAAATATCTCATCGGTGGCGGTTACTGGCCGCCGCATTTCGTTATCCTCGACGCTGTGACCATGGAGCCGCTGAAAGTGGTTTCCACCCGTGGCGTCAACGTGGATGGCGTATACGTCAACGAAGCCCGCGTTGCTGCTGTGTACAACACACCCAATGCACCAACATGGCTCGTCGCTGTCAAGGAATTGGGGCAGATGTGGCAGGTCGATTATTCCGATCTCGACAACCTGCGCATCGAACAGATCAACTCTCACAAGTTCCTGCACGATGGCTTCTTTGACCCGACACAGCGGTACTTCCAAATCGCTGCGAACGCGTCAAACCGCATGGAAATCATCGATTCAGAAGCTCGTAAATTTGTGGCTTCAATCGAAACCGGCACCAAGCCGCACCCGGGTCCGGGCGCAAACTGGGTCGATCCGAAATGCGGCCCTGTGGGCGGTACCGTCCACTTGGGCGAAGGCAAGATCACCGTTTGGGGCAACGATCCCAAAGGTCATCCGGACAATGCGTGGAAAATTTGCTACAAGACCGAAACCGAAGGTTCTGGCTTGTTCATCCGTACGCATCCGAACTCGCCTTATGTGATTGCCGATCAAACTCTGAACCCGGATCCGGCTATTCAGCAGTCTATTAAAATCCTCGACAAAAAGACTCGTAAGATCGTCAAAACCATCCGTGTTACGGAAATGGACAAAGCCGTTGCCGTGCATACCGAATTTAATGCTGATGGCTCAGAATTCTGGGTCTCAGTGTGGGTTCGTGGCGGCAAAGCAACTTGGTTGAAGGGTCATATCGTTGTGTATGACACCAAGACCTTGGAGAAAAAGGCCGTTATTGAAGGCCTCGAAACGCCTACAGGTAAGTTTAACGTGTACAACCGCGTACACCACACCACCTAAGGCTCTGTAAGTAAGGGGGAAGAACGCTCAAGCGGTCTTCCCCCTTAACTTTCGTTTCAATACACACATTTCTGCACAATACGTTTCTTCATGATATGGGGCTTGTTAGATTATGCGCGGCTTATGGAAAGCATTTTGGTCACCGACTTCTCGTTTTAGCATCGGGACCGTGATGATCGTGGGTGGCATTGCGGGTATTGTTTTTTGGGGTGGCTTTAACACCTTCATGGAATACACCAACTCCTTGGAATTCTGCGTCTCGTGTCACGAGATGGAACAGAAGGTCTACAAGGAATACAAAAAAAGCGTGCACTATTCCAACCCGTCAGGGGTTCGCGCCATCTGTTCCGATTGCCATGTACCCAAGGAATGGGTGCCGAAAATGATCCGTAAGATTAAGGCCTCGAACGAACTGCTGCACAAAGTGCTGGGCACCATCGACACGCCCGAAAAGTTTGAAGCCAAGCGCTTCGAGTTGGCGAAAAATGTCTGGGCCGCGATGGAGGCTAACGATTCGCACGAATGTCGCAACTGCCATTCATACGGTGCCATGCACTGGGAAAAACAGCGCCGCCGCTCAAGTGAAAAAATGCAGGTTGCCTATAAAGAAAAGAAGACCTGTATTGAATGTCATAAGGGTATAGCGCACAATTTGCCGGCGGAAGCCATGGCGCAAGAAGAGGACGATGTTCCGCCCCGTCCTGCGGAGACTGCGCCGGTTGCGCCAAAACCCATGGAATCTATGGATAGCTTCCTCAAAGAAGAATAAAACAAAACGTGACACATCAGATCACATTCTCACGAAAGGCAGACGTCATGAACAACAAGACACTTTCCCTGAACGGCATGCGTAGCGGCGTCCTCAGCGGGCTTGCCGTTGCCGCAAGCCTTGTGGCGTTCGCCCCCCCGGCCCAAGCTCTCACCCCTGAAGGCATGCTTGCGCGCGGCGGGCAGCTTTATGACTGGTATTATCAGATCACCCGAGGCGACATCCCCAAAAAAACCCACGCTTTGATGCCCGCCGATGCCGGACAAAGCGGCAAAAAGACTTGGCGGTGCTCGGGCTGTCACGGGTTCAATTATGCGGGAGATTTGGGCATGCCCGGGATCCTCAGCGCGGCAGGGAAATCACCTGATGCCATCATCGCAACCTTGAAAGACGCCAAGCACAATTACACCGATGCAATGTTCACCGATGAGGATTTCCAATCGTTGGGCCTGTTTGTCTCTAAGGGTGTGACGGATCTTTCCAAGGTGTCAGGCGACGCCGCCAAAGGTCAGGGTTATTTTGAAACCATCTGCTTGTCATGTCATGGCTTGGACGGCAAAAAAATAACAGACATGCCGCCGCTTGGCGCGGTGATCAACAAATTGCCGGATCGCGCCTTGCACCGCATTCGCTTCAGCAAGCCCGGTGACAGCATGCCGGCTTTGGCGGCCTTGCCGTTAGATGTCGCCGTTGATGTCTGGACTTACGCCAAGACACTGACTCAGGAGTAATCTTGTTGAAGCTTTTGGCTCAGCTCATAGGCCTGCTCTGCATTTTGACTGTTCCTGCTTTTGTGGGAACGGTCAAAGCAGGTGAGCCTGACGAACGAGAAGCCATCTGCGCTGATGCTCAGGCGCGGTTCGAGGCGATGAATGATCTGCCCCCCGAAGCCCCCGGCACGGTGCACGTGCTGATGTTGAAATACACCTTCTGCCCGTCGCCCCTGTCGGTCAAAGCGGGCACCACAGTTCGCTTCATCAACGTCGAAAAGCGCACCTCTCGCAGCGTTTGGTTTAAGGACGCTGGTAGGCCGGAAAGTGATCGGCTGTTCCCGATTGAGTATTGGGAAGAAACCTTTGAGACGCCCGGAAAATTCCCATACCTGTGCGGCCCCCATTGGGAACAAAACAATATGAAGGGCTTTTTAGACGTCACCGAATAATCACCGCTATATCATCTATAAACAAACCCCGCTTTAGCCTTTCGGCAAGCGGGGTTTTTATTATAGGTAAAACGGTGTGAAGCGGGACGGAGGGAGAGGAGAGGGATGATCCCTCCGTCCCGATGGTAAAGGTCTGAGCCGTTCATCGTCATGTTCAGCACAAAGACACCATAACCACCGTGATGACCAGCCGTTCCCTGGTCATCATAAATTGTAACAGCCGCAAATATTTCGACCATTACGAAATCCACATCTTGTCATCAAGGTCTGACAAGCGGGAAACTTCACAATGTAAATATGGACAAACGGACCCGTTTAGTCTTTGATCAAAATCAATCCGCATAGGATCGTTTACCGATAAACTCTGGTGAGCGTCAAACAACAACATCCGCAACAGGAGACCTCACAACGTGCCTTTAATCAACTGGACCGACACTATGAAGGTGGGCATCCCATCGGTCGATTTTGAACACGAAACCTTGGTCGGCGAAATTAACGCTTTGGGCAACATGCTCGAAGCAAATGCTGAGCGCAACATGGTCGAGAACCAGTTGGGCGCCATTCATGCCCTGATCGAAGCCCACTTTGCGCTGGAAGAAAAAATTATGCTCGACACGGGCTACAACGGCTACCACGCGCACAAAGAAGATCACGACCGCCTGTTAGAGCAAATCCGCGATATCATGGACGATACGGTTGTTGCTGACCAAGTGGATATCACCGCCACGCTTGGGGCGCGGCTAGACGCCTGGTTTTCGGTTCATTTGACCACCTTCGATCGCAGCTTTCATAGCTTTATCGCACCTAAAGGCGGATAAGCCGCCACCATTATTTAATATGGAACATATGATCGTTTTCGTAAAAACCGACGATGAGGTTTTGCGTTGGCTTCACGTTGACGGTCTGGCTCAGCTCATGGGTAAACGCTTTGCTGGGATCGCCGTCATTCATGCGCACCGTTAACTGGTGCTCGCCTGCAGAAATAAAGAATTTCTCATAAAAACTTGATGAGCCGTCGCGCCGAAAGCCTGCGGGAACGGCGCTCCCCTTAAAGATCGTTTGGCCGTCCAAATCCAGTTCCAATTTGATCACGGCGCGTTCGCGCGAACACTTCATTTGCGCGCGCATGTTGGGGGCCAGTTCCGCCAGCTCCGACTTGGTACGTTGCACACAAGCTTCAACACGCTGGCCAGGATGGCTCAAATTCAACTTAATCTGCGCTTCGCCTGCACCCAAATAGGTGTAGCTTGGGGTGGTCGAAAACACAGCGACGACTGCCATGAACAGACCATAGGCGACACCTTGGGCGAGCCAATATTTAGGTGATGTTGTCGCCACATGGGCTGCGCGTTGGGTGGTACCTGCTTTGGACTCACGGCGCTTAATGATGCGGTCTTGATGTTCCGCCTGCAACCGTCTGCGTTCAATTTTTGCAACGTCCTTGTAGAATAAATTCTTGACGCCGATGTGCCACACAAACGAAAAATAGATCGGCGCAAAGACTAAGAACGGCACGGCGTAAAACCAAACGGCATTTTCACCAGTGAAAAAATCAAACATCGCCGTTCTCCGTCTCGTTCACATATTCACCCATCGCGTCGAGTTCACCCTTAAATGTTGTCACTGTATCATTGAGCAGTTTTGCATCCAGCGGCGATGCCCAAAGCGTGCGAATACGTTCGCGCGGAACGCGTTTTCTCAAGTATGGATCACGGCGACCTTCCAAGCGATCTTGCATCCATTGCACCCCGTAACGGAAGCGACAGCCACATTCAGGACAGCCCGCAACCAAAACGCCCTTGGCCCCTTGGCTGATCATATAATCAATGAACGACGGCGGCATGTGCGCCACACAGGGCAGCTTCACCGCAGCCGTACCCTGAATATTGTCGACTTTTAGACCATGATCGCAACCCACGACCACAATGCCGTCGGTGGCATTTTGCACCGCTTCATCGACCATTTTGCGCATGCCTTTGAGCGGCAAGTGGACCAAATCGATACCGGTAATCAATTCATCCTCGGCGCGGAACGGAGTAGAGGTTGGGCACGCCCCCACGCAAAGGCCGCACCGTGTGCACATGGCGGCATCGACGACGGCTTCTTGCTCATAGGGCAAGCCGTCACTGCGCGGCACCATCGTAATGGCACCATAAGGGCAATCTTCATAACAGCGTTTACAGCCGTTGCATTTATCCAACGTCACGACGGCGGGCGGGTGTTGGCGCATCGGCGGAAGCCATGGCATCACCGACAAAAAGAGTGACCCGCCAATCGCCACGGCCCACAGCACACCCGGCCCCCAGGCGTCAAACAGCGGATAAAACCCCATGTAGAACCAGTCCAATCCCAGCTCCGTCGGGATGACGTCAAGATTGGCTTTCAGATGGCTGACCGCCGGGTGCGCCAGTGACAGCACCGTCAACGTCACCAACGTGCCGATGGCGATGCCCTTGGGTGGGTTTATTTTTGGTTGGCTGACGCGGATCACGTGGATCCACATCATAAACAGCAAAAACAGCGGGCCGAAGATATGGACAAACACCAACAGAGTGAAGAAGCGATCGTTCAGAGATCCTTCCGCCAAGAAGTTGGTCGCCACCGGCTCACCAAAAATACCTAACATGTCGATCCATTCCATCGAGCCGACTGCGACGTACTGGGCCAACTGATCCCACACCAGCCAATATCCCGACAAGCCCGACACGTACAGCAACCAGATCACCATCACGCCCGTGAACCACGCGTACCACCGCACCCCGCGGTACCGATCAAACGACCATTCGCGCAACATGTGCAGCACCATGGTCAAAACCATGCCGTCCGATGAATAGCGATGCAAGCTGCGCATAACGCCAGCAAACCACCACTGTTCATTGGTCATATACTCAACGGATTCATACGCCCCGATCACCGTTGTTTCGAAAAACACATATACGATGATGCCAGTGACAGCGGCGACAAAATACAAATAAAACGCCACCGTGCCCAATTGGCGCATGGGGTTCCATTCCGGGCCAAACACCCGATCGTATTCTTTATCTGCACGGAGAAAGATGTTTTGGATAAATGTGCTGATTGCTGTCAAGACGTTCACGGCCAGAGCCTCTTTTTCTTATGGTTTTAGGGTGCGCCCGTTAAAGGCTTGGGTCTTCCGACTGACGATTTGCGTGCGCGCGCAGTTGATTGCGTTTGCGATTCTGCCACAGCCAGTTCAACAAGAACGTCACCATGCTTAAGATCACCGTGGCGCCAATGATAATGCGAAAAAAAATTGAATAGCGAAAACGGTACTTATCCGCCGTGGGATCATAGATGGTGCAAAACAAGCGCACCTTGTCGAACAGATCGCCAAGGCTGGAAAACGGTGACGTGGTACCAAAAACTAAGCTTTTTAAGGGCTCAACAAAATGTGGGGCCTCGAATGTTTCGCCATAAATTTGGCGGTACACCACACCATTTTTGTCTAAGATCGTCGTCTGGGTTAAATGATCAAAACCTTTAACGGATTCAAAAAACTGAAACCCTAAGTCTTCGCTTAAGCCAGCAACGGCTGTTAAATCACCACTGAGAAACCGCCAGTGATCATCAACTTTCACACCGTACTTGCGAGCAAAACTTTGCATCTGTACGGGATTGTCTGCGGCAATATCAAAACCGATGGTTACGATGGAATACGCATCATCGCCCAGCGCATCGCGGGCGATTTCATCCACGCTTTGCAAGGTGGCCGTGATCACCGGACAGACATCGGCGCAACTGGAATAAATCAGCGAAATCACCAAAGGCTTACCGCGAAAGTCTGAAAGAGATACGCGCTTGCCTTGGGTGTCACGAAAACTGTAATCGCCGATGGCACGCCCAATTGCCGCCTGGGAAATCGCCAGCGCCTTTTTTTCGTCCAGCACGCCACTTGTTGAATTAGAAATCGATGGCACTGCTTGAGTACCTGCCATCCCGTCAAACGACACCGCCACGACCGCTATACAAAGCGTCGTGGCGAGCATCATTCGGAATCTGCGTACTGTCATATTATTATTATTATTCATTCGGCTTACCCACAAAGCCCTGGATCTAAGCTTGCCCACAAGCCTACATACAAGAATAAGAAAGGGCGGATACTATTCTGTGGGCATCGTAGTATCCGCCCCCCCGGAGCACCCCAATGAAAGGGTGCGTGCGGTTAGCTCATACCCCAAACGTTCGACAAGTATTTCCAGTTGACGAAGTAGTAAAGGACAAAAGCTGTCAGGAACACCAGAGCCAACACGAAGGTTCCAGGAACCTCCAATGTACTGGCACTGCCGTATTCTGTTGCTGCGCCACTGATGACCGGTGCTTCTTCTGCTGCTGCGGGTGCTGGCACTTTAGCTTTGCCCCACAACAGAGTGCCGACCATGTTGAGGACAAAGATGCCCCCACCAATGCCGCCAATTACACCAGAGATCCCTGCCAAGCCCATCATCATATAGGCGGCTGCGGGGAACTCATGCACCATCATGGCGTCGGCGAACGAGATATCCCAGTGACGACGAGGAACACCAAGCGTCCCTGCACCCATCATGAAGATAGACGCCAGGCCCATGCCGAGACCAAACAGGTACGGCTGCCATTTGGCAAGACCTGGAAACACCAGTTGTTTCTGCCACAATACCGGAACCAACCAGTAGCTCATTGCCATGAAGGCCAAGGTCGTCCCCACCACAACGGTGCCGTGGAAGTGACCCGGTACATACAGGGTGTTGTGGATGATGATGTTGAGCTGTTCTGTGCCCATCATAACGCCCGTGATGCCGCCCAAGAAGCCGAACAAAACGACCGACAGCGCAAAGCCGGAGAACACCGGATTACCCCAAGGCGCCTTACGAAGCCACTCAAACAAACCGCGGTTGTAGCCTTTTTTGCGCAACGCGGCTTCGACCGCACCGGGAACCGTCAGACCATGGAGCATGGAACCCAAAACGGCGAGGTACAGAGCATAAGACGTGTTGAAGATTTTCCATTCGGAGCTGATGCCCGGATCAACCAAAATGTGGTGAGCGGAAGCCAGTTGCAAGAACAGAATATAGAACAAAAAGGCTGTACGGCTGACTTTTTCGGACAACGGTTTGGCGTTGAACAAGATGGCCGCAATGGCGTACCAACAAGAAATCTGCGCCGCCACGTTGATCTGTTGTGACGAGTGTCCCAAGCCCCACCAGATGACACGATACATCAGCGTATCAATGTTGCCGATAAAGCCCAACGACCAGAAGAACGTCGGAATCAAAATCACAGCGCCCGCCAAAATGGTGAACACGGCAATAATCGCCGCCGTCATTGCGCCGAACGTGACCAGCGGGATTGAACCCTCATAGGTGTTGTCGCGTTTGGCGATATACAAGGTCGCGAAAAAAACCACACAGCCCATCAACGCACCAACGGCAAACAAAATCAGGCCGAGGTAAAAATGCGGAGCCGCCATCATCGGAACGTAAGACGTGAACATCACGCTGCTTTCGCCCTGCAACACCGCAACGTTGGTGATCAAAGCGCCGACCAACATAAGCGTATACTGGACCCAGCCAACCCAAGGGGCGGCCAGTCTGGTTTTCAACAAAATTGAAGACGTGAAATACAGCAAGGCCATCTCGAAGAAGATAATCCAAACCAAAAGCACGTCTAAACCGTGCGCCGTCAGCGCCAGGTAAAATAAATCAGCGTCCAACAAGTGAACCGCAGGCCAGCGCGTCAGCGCGACCAAGATACCGAACAAGCCGCCGACGAGCAAGAAAACGACGGCGGTAACCGCGTTCCACTTGATCAACTTATCTGCGGCAAGATCGATTGCGAACCCGGTGTCCGGGCAAGTTCTAAATTGAGCCATGACCCGTTTCCTCACTTATCGAGTACAAAAATTTTGCCGACCATCGTGTGATGGCCAATGCCGCAAAATTCGTTACAAATGACACTGAACTCACCTGAGCTCGTGGGCGTGACCGTCAACACCATGTCGTATCCAGGATGGATCTGTAAGTTGATGTTTTCCGGCTGCAAGGAGAAGCCATGCATCCAATCCAAGGAGGACAGGTGCAAGCGATAAGATTGCCCCTTTTCCAGTTCCAGGACAGGCCACCATTCCCACAAACGTCCCAGCATGTAGACATCGCTGCCCGCTGGGGGATGCACGATGGGCACACCCGTGTCGCCTTGTTCGCCGACCTTGTACTTCGCCGCCATTTCTTCCGTGCGTTTTGCAAACACCTCTGGACGAATGCGATAAGCTTCGTTTGACAGGTTCTGGCTGCCATTGATGTGCCAATACGGCATCATAAAAAACATCACCAACGCCCATATCAGCGCGATAAAAATCCATAAAACTTCCGATTTCTCAACCGGTTCGTTCCACCAAATCCGCTTTGTTGGAGGAAAAATAGCCATGTTATAGCCCCCCCCCTTACGGTGCTACGGGGATGGAGATGATCTCCATCACACCCCAAATGATATAAATAACCGTCGGCATTGCGACGCCGATAAACAGCAGAATAAATGGAGAATCCAGTAACTTCTGCATAAACGGCATCTCTTCCCCGCCGTCCGCATGTGTGTGATCATGCTCTGACATACAATTTCCTCCCAATCAGCAACCATCTAGGACAGAATTCAAGCGTGGCTGATGGCCGCTCCACGCATGTTTACCCATAATTCTGCCTTAATATCGCCTAAGTCTTGCCCTGGCTGCCTTGACCGAGGTCAAATAGCCAATGCTAACGCGCGATTGACGCGCGTCAATGCATGAACCCAACGGGGCGTTCAAACTCCCAATCAGCGACTTGTTGGTCGAGTTGTGGGCATGCCTGAGCGTCAAAAACGCATTTAATGATATAGGGGGGGCCGTGCATGCAGGTCAAAGCCGATCAAATATCACCGGATATGTTCGGTATCTCGGTTGAACACATTCCCGATAATTTGTTATTGGAACCTCTCGAATACATCTTCGCCGACCATTGCCGACAGAAGGACTTGTGTCGTGCGTTGAAGGTTTTGGTTAAGCAAAGTGAGACGTCTGACGTCGCCACGGACACGGCAACGACGATTTTGCAGTGCTTGCAGCACGATCTCGCACTGCACATAGCGGATGAAGAACACGACCTGTTTCCGCGTTTGCGCAAACGCGCGAAACCCGCCGATAAAATTGACGATACGTTGCGCTTGTTGGGCACAGAGCATGAGCGCGATCGCGGATTGGTTGAAATAGTCACGGTTGGCCTCAAACAAATCGCTCACGGCAAGCCGATCGGCAACGCTGCGGGCTTTCGCACGGCAGCTGAAATGCTGGCGGAAATTCATCTGTCGCATTTAAATTGGGAAAATACCGTCGTATTGGAATTGGCTCGCCTGCGCCTAAACGATGCCGATCGACGCGAAATGGCTCAAAGCATGGCTGCCCGGCGCGGCATCGACTTGCCCCAACTGGGTTGATCTTTGAAAGCCCTCCGTCAGGCTTAACAGCTAAAGGACGGTGTCGTGACCATCGCGCGCAAAGCGTCCAAATCCTTGATCACCACGTCATGGCCGGCGCTGTGAACGCCAACGGTTTTGAGTTTCGCCAGCGCGCGCGAAAACGTTTCTGGCTGCATGCCTAAGCGCGCCGCGATCAAAGACTTATCCAGCGGTAACGTGATCGTCGCCGTGCCGTTATGAGAAGTGGACAGGCTCAGCAGAAAATCAGCTAAGCGTTCCGTGGATGACATGGAACACATTTGGTGCAATTTGGTCACGTTTTGGCGTAACTGGCGCGACATTGAGCCCAGCATATTGAAGGTGAAATTCATATTTTCGCTCAGCTGGCGCATCAAGCCTTCGGCGTTGATCACCAACAACCGCACATCGGTGATGGCAGCGGCGCTGACGGGAAAAATATTGCTGTCGAAAATGGCGGCTTCGGCAAAACTTTCGCCGGGCGACGAGACGGAAATCACCACTTCTTGGCCGTTTTCGGTGAGCCTAAATAATTTCACCCAGCCATCCATCACAACAAAAAAACGATCCGCAGTGTCGCCTTCCATGAACAACGTGGTGCGATCGGGATAGCGCCGGATCGAACTGGTCGCCAGCAATTTGCGTAGGTCATTGGGCACCAACCCAGAAAACAAATACACCTGTCCCAAGCGGCGAATATCTTCACGGGTTATCCCCGTGCGCAGCTCAAAATCATCAACCTCTTTGGTCGATTGCCCCATATGCACATCCCCTTTGCCAACAGCCGTGACGGCAGCCCTATCGGCAATCGAAATAACTTCCCCATCAGGACGTTACACCATTCATTGGCAAAAGACGAGAGGTTCAAATCATATACAAGTCACACAAATAGCGCATATGTCTTATGCGCAAAACCATCACTCGGCGGCATCAACGCTTTCATTTGCGCCGGCGTCCCCCGTGCCCTTCAGTTCGCCTTTAACCGTCGCCAGCGCTTCATAAATTTGGCGACGGTGGCGCAGTTCGTCTTCTAGCATTTCGACCAACTTGGCGTAGCGTTCCGGGTTTTTGCGTTGCACCTGACGGAATCGGTTTTCTTGTTCCAACAAATCGGAAACCGGCCGGGTCGGTGCCTTGCTGTCCAGCTGCAAGGGCGCTTTGCCTTGCGCCAACAAGCGCGGATCGAAGCGATACAGCGGCCAATAGCCGCTTTCCACGGCGATGGCCTGATGTTCCAGGCTGTGTTCCAGCTCATAACCGTGCTCACCACACGGGGAATTGGCGATGATCAACGATGGACCATCAAACTGTTCCGCTTCTTGGAAGGCCTTAATGGTTTGCGCGTCTTTAGCCCCCAGCGCCACGGAGGCGACGTAGATGTGCCCGTAGCTCATTGCGATCAAGCCTAGGTCCTTTTTCGCCGTGGCCTTGCCCGCGCTGGCGAACTTTGCCGCAGCCACCAACGGCGTGGCCTTGGATTGCTGGCCGCCGGTGTTGGAATAGACTTCGGTGTCCATCACCAAGATGTTGACGTTGGCGCCAGACGCCAACACGTGATCAACCCCGCCAAAGCCGATATCATAGGCCCAGCCATCACCACCCAAAATCCACAGGGTCTTTTTCACCAGATGGTCGGCCATTGCGCTCAACCGCGCCGCCACTTCGCCGTCGATGGGGGCTAGCTTTTGTTGCAAGGTGAGCACCCGGGCCCGTTGCGCCATCACCCCCGCCTCGGTGGACTGATCTGAGTTCAGCAGCGCATCGACGAGATCCTCATCGGCCACCTCGCCGCGCACGCTTTCCAGCAACTCCATCGCGATGGTGTGGTGCTTATCCAGACCTAAGCGCAGCCCCAAACCAAATTCGGCGTTGTCTTCAAACAAGGAATTCGCCCACGCCGGACCGCGTCCGTTTGAATCACAGGCATACGGCGTGGTGGGCAGATTACCACCGTAAATCGAGGAGCACCCGGTGGCATTGGCGATCACGGCGCGATCCCCATACAGTTGGGTCAACAACTTGATGTAAGGCGTTTCGCCACATCCCGAACACGCGCCGGAAAATTCAAACAGCGGTTCAGCGAATTGGGTCATTTTGACATTGCCGCGCATCAGCGTGCGGTCGATTTCGGGCAACGTGAGGAAAAACGCAAAGTTTTCCCGCTCGGCCACGCGCAATGGAGGTTGCGCCGTCATTTCCAACGACAACCGTTCGGGGTTTTGCTTGTCTTTGCCGGGACAGACCATCACGCACAGCTTGCACCCGGTGCAGTCTTCCGGCGCAACCTGAACCGAATATTTAGCCCCTTCGCCAAATTCTTTGCCTTTGTAGTCCATCACCTTAAACGTTGCGGGCGCACCAGCCAGCGAAGCGCCGTCAAAGCCCTTCACGCGAATGGCGGCATGGGGGCAGACCAGGGCGCACTTGTTGCACTGGATGCACAGTTCTTCAATCCACGTTGGAATTTCCGCCGCCAGATTGCGCTTTTCCCATTGTGCCGTGTCGGTGGGCCAGGTGCCATCGACGGGGAACGCACTGACGGGCAACAAATCGCCTTTGCCCGCCAACATTTTTGCGGTGACGTTTTTCACAAAGTCTGGGGCGTCCGGCGACACAATCAACGGAATATCGAAGCTTGAGCTGACGACTGAAGGTACATCGACTTGTTCCAAGTGCGCCAACGACGCATCAACCACCGCGTTATTCATCTCAACAACTTTGCGCCCTTTGGAGCCGTAGCTTTTGCTGATCGCGTCTTTGATGTAGCCAATGGATTCGTCGTAGTCTAAGAAATCCGACAGGGCGAAGAAGCACACCATCATCACCGTATTGATGCGCTTGCCCATGCCCGCATCGGCGGCAATTTTGCGCGCGTCGATGACAAAGAATTTAAGCTCTTTTTCAACGATGAGCTTTTGCACGGAACGGGGTAGGTTGTCCCATACCTCGTCCTTGCCATAGGGCGCGTTGAGCAAAAACGTCCCGCCCTGGGTGGCGTGGCCTAACACATCCAAGGAGTCGAGGAAATGGAACTGGTGGCAGGCCAAAAACTCGGCTTCGTGGATCAAATACGAAGATCGAATGGGCTCCGCCGCAAAGCGCAGGTGCGAAATGGTCACCGCGCCGGCTTTTTTGGAATCGTAAACAAAATAGCCCTGCACATAATTGTCCGTGTTGTCGGCAATAATTTTAATGGCGTTTTTGTTCGCGCCCACGGTGCCGTCAGAGCCTAAGCCAAAAAACATCGCCCGGTGCATGGTGCCAGGCTCATAACAATTTCCGCATTCATCCCAATCCAGCGACAAACCTGACACATCGTCATAGATGCCAATGGTGAAGGTCGGTTTGGGCTGCGCCTTGGTCAGTTCGTCGAACACGGCTTTGGCCATCGACGCGGTGAAGTCTTTGGATGACAGGCCAAAGCGCCCGCCGATCACTTTAACATTGCGCTCTGCCCGATTCAGCGCCGCCACCACATCCATATACAATGGCTCGCCAATTGCGCCGTTTTCTTTGGTGCGGTCCAAAACCGCAACCGCTTTCACGGATGGCGGCAAAGCATCGACAAAACGCTCAACACTGAACGGACGGAACAAGCGCACTTGCAGCACGCCAACCTTTTCATCGCCGCTGTTCAACACGTCTACGGTTTCGCGCACGGTTTCACCGGCGGAACCCATGATGATCACCACCCGCTGTGCATCTGGTGCGCCATGGTATTCATACAAGCCGTATTTGCGCCCCGTGAGTTTGGCGAACGCATCAAACGCGTCTGCGACAAAATCCGGCACGGCGTCGTGATAAAGATTGCGGGCTTCTTGCATCTGAAAAAAGGTATCGGGGTTTTGGCTGGTGCCGCGCACCACCGGATGGTCCGGCGTCATGCCCCGTTCCCGGTGCGCCTGGATCAGGTTGTCGGGCAGCATCGCTTTCAACACATCATCGCCCAAGTATTCAATTTTGGACACTTCGTGCGAGGTGCGAAAACCGTCAAAAAAGTGCATGAACGGCACCCGCGAGGCATACGTCGCGCTCTGGGCGATACAGGCGAAGTCTTGGGCTTCTTGCACCGTGGCGCTCGACAGCATCGCGACACCGGTTTGACGGCACGCCATCACGTCGGAATGATCGCAAAAAATGGATAACGCGTGGGTGGCGACGGTGCGTGCCGCGACATGCATGCAAAACGGCAGCAATTCGCCCGCAATCTTGTACAGATTGGGGATCATCAACAATAGGCCCTGCGACGACGTAAAGGTCGTGGTCAAAGCGCCCGACTGCAACGCGCCGTGAACCGCGCCTGCGGCACCCGCTTCCGATTGCATTTCCACCACATGCGGAACGCTGCCCCAGATGTTGCGGCGGTTCTGGGCCGACCAAGCTTCCGACAGCTCCCCCATCGTTGACGACGGAGTGATGGGATAAATGGCGATAACTTCGTTCATGCGATGGGCGACAGAGGCGACGGCCTCGTTACCGTCAACGGTAACCATGCGTTTATTCGACATTGGTGTTGCTCCGGACCATTCGTATTGCAAGTCTGCTGTAGATTTTGCCGATAGGCAGCAGACACACTAAGACACTTTACGAACGCAGCTTTAACCCACGTTACCACGTTCAGATGGCTAATTTTAATCGACGAAACAGCGTCCGGCTAGCCCTTATAATCCAAGTCACGCAGACGTTATGTCTTCGGCTCGTCTGCGGGCGCATTGGCGATGTTTCCGACAACCGCCGTCTCCTCGGCTTGGTGTTGGGCCGGGGCGGCCTCAGGGGACGTTTGGAGGGAAGCTGAGGGCAAAGCTGACGGCTCCACCGACTTGGCGTTTGGGTCCCACAGTGCCGTATAGACCGTAACGGACTCACCAAATCCCTTCATGTCTAAATCGGCGTAACGTTCAAATTTGAGCTCTTTTTTGCCCTGGCACAGGCCGTGTACGGACCCCGACACCAGAACTTGACCGGCGTTGGCTTTGTCGACGATGCGCGCCGCCAACTGCACGGTGGAGCCGAACAGGTCGTCATCCTCGGCAATGGGCTCGCCGGTATTGATGCCGATTTTTAGCCCCAAGGGGTGTTCCGGGCTTGTGCCGTTATGCGCCTGGGTGCGTTTTTGCATTTCCATGGCGGCTTCTACCCCTGCCGATGCGGATGGGAACGACGCCATAATGCCGTCGCCGGTATGCTTGATTTCTTTTCCGGTAAAGCCTTGAAGGGCTTCGCGAACGATGCGATTATGGGCGCGCACGACCACTTGTGCGCCTGCATCTCCCAGCTTTTGGGTCATCGCGGTGGAACCCGCAATGTCGGTGAACAACACCGTCACCGGTTGACCAACGGCATCATTTTTCGACTTTGGCTTTTCCCAATCGGTCAACGCGTCCGAAAGCGCGCCGCGTGGCCCGACATTACTTTCCAGATAGTCCCCCATGGCGGAGCGGCCGTTTTGAAACATCTGCGAATATCGCGGATTGGAAATCAAATACTCGTCGGTGTGTTTGACAAAATGCTCGGCGCGTTCCTTGCTCAGCCCCACGCTGCCTAAGGCTTGCTGCATCACCGTATTCGCAACGGCGTCAGGTAATTTGTGCTGGTGGCGCAGAGACTGCATCGCACCAACCAAAAACAGCACCAGGCCAAAAACGGTGTGCGCTTCTTGCTTGGACTTATCGCCTTGCAACACATCAAACGCATCCTGGGTGAACGCATTCATGGTGATCAGCTCGGACATAGCGTCAACTTCGGCGCGCTTTGCGGCCTCGTCTTCAACTTTTTTGCGGGCTTCTTCTTCGGCTTGTTTCTGCTGCTCTTCCTCGGCCTTTTTTGCGTCCTCAAGGGCTTGCCTTTCGTCTTCTTCAGCCTGTTCTTTTCGGTCTTGTTCGCTCGCAGGCGCTGGCATTTTTTCCCCCTTACTGTCAGAGGAAGGCGTCAACAGCGGGTCGCGGCGGCGTTTGCTTGGTATCGCCTGCGCGGCGGGGCGGCCCCCCAGAATCGGTGCAATATTCTTCATCCCCACCAAAATCCGCGTCACCAACCCCAGGGCCGTAATGACGAACACAAAAAGAAAAACCAGATTGAGGAAATCCGCTTTTTTCAGCATGCCCAGCGAATTCACGCCTTGAAGGGCAAGAGACGTAACCTGCGTCATCACCATCGCGGCGGCCAGCGCAAACAGCAGCGACACCAAAATTTTGACAACCACGCCAACCAAGGAGCCGCCTTTTTTCGCGGGCTCGTGATCGCCGCCATTGCCTTCGCGAACATCCCCGGTCTTTGGGGCCTGTGACGTGCGTTGGGGCTTGGAGGGTGCCGGTTTGGGCGGTTCTTTGGGGTTGTGCTCAAAGACGGTTTTGGTGCGACTGGCCCCGGCCTTGGGGTCATAGAACTCTTTGACCACCTTCACACCCTTGACGGTGGACACATTGGCTAAGGCTTTTGCGTCTTTAATAGCGGTGTGTTGCCCGCTTGCGGGATAGACGCCCTGCGCCTCCCACCGCGAACCGGAGTGGACTAAAAGTTCATAGGTAACTTCTTCTTTCTGCGCCATGCACAGGACTCACAACCAGAGCACACCAATACGCTGATGGGATAATCCCACCAACTTTTATTGATCTTTACAACAATTTACGCCAAAAAGTTCTAAATCCCAAGGGGTTGCGTAATTTTTTCGGTAGAATATGAAATTCTTATGAGTATCGGGGTTTGCCAAAGCGTCTGCTTTTGCCTAACCTCCGCCCCGCCGAGCAAAATCAAGCCCTCAATTTGGCCCAAAAGGACACGCCTGTGAAAGTCGATCTGTTTGATTTTGAACTGCCCCAGACCAGCATCGCGCAGCACCCGGCCAGCCCAAAAGATACCGCGCGGCTGTTGATTGTTGGCGACCAAGGACTTGAAGACACGTGCGTTTTAGACTTAGCTCAGCACGTGCGGACAAACGACATCTTGGTCTTCAACGACACCAAGGTGATCCCCGCGCGACTGGTCGGTAAACGGGGTGAGGCGGGCGTTGAAGTTACCTTGCACAAACGCGACAGCGACAGCGCTCAGGCCAATGCCTGGTACGCCTTCGCCCGCCCGGCCAAAAAATTAAAGGTGGGCGACATCATCCATTTTGCCGATGGGTTGTTAGCCGATGTGACCGACAAAATCGACAGCGGCGAGGTTCTGCTCAGCTTTAACCGTGCTGGCGACGCCCTGATGGAGACCTTGCAGCGGGTCGGTGTCATGCCCCTGCCGCCTTATATCAAGCGTCCCAAAACGGGTGAAGTCGAAGACGTGCACGATTACCAGACCTTGTTCGCCACCCATTTGGGCGCGGTGGCCGCCCCCACGGCGGGTTTGCACTTCACCGAACGCATGATGGAGACGTTGAAAGCCCGCGCCATCAAAACCGTGCGGGTCACCTTGCACGTGGGGGCGGGTACCTTTTTACCGGTGAAAGTCGACGATACTCAAGACCACAAAATGCACAGCGAATGGGGTGAAATCACCGCTGAGACCGCCGCCGCCATCAACCAAGCCCGCCACAACGGCGGCCGTGTGGTGGCCGTTGGCACCACGGCGCTGCGGCTGTTGGAAAGCGCCGCCCAGGATGATGGCACCTTGAAGGCTTTTTGTGGCGACACCGACATTTTCATCACGCCGGGCTACCGCTTTCAAATCGTCGATGTGTTGATGAGCAACTTTCATCTGCCCAAATCGACCCTGTTCATGCTGGTCTGCGCCTTTGCGGGTTTTGAGCGCATGAAATCCGCTTACGATTTTGCGATTAAGTCTGGCTACCGCTTTTATTCATACGGCGATGCGTGCCTGTTGAGACGCGATGAGGACACTTCTCTATGACGACTTTTGCTTTTGAATTGCTGGGCAGCGATGGAAATGCGCGCACCGGGCGGGTCAGCACCGCGCACGGGACCATTCAAACTCCGGCCTTTATGCCCGTTGGCACCGCTGCAACCGTAAAAGCCATGATGCCCGATAGCGTCAAGGCCACGGGGGCGGAGATTTTGTTGGGCAACACCTATCATTTGATGCTGCGCCCCGGTGCGGAACGCATCGCTAAACTGGGCGGGCTGCACACGTTTATGAATTGGGATATGCCCATCCTCACCGACAGCGGCGGTTATCAGGTCATGAGTCTGTCGGATTTGCGCAAACTTGACGAAGACGGCGTGACCTTCAAAAGCCACATCGACGGCAGCACCCACAAACTCACCCCGGAACGCTCCATCCAAGTGCAGCATCTGCTGGACGCCGACATCACCATGTGTTTCGACGAATGCCCGCCGTTTCCGTGCGAAAAAGACGAAGTGGCGCGGGCGACTCAGCTCAGCATGCGCTGGGCGCAGCGGTCCCGCGATGCTTTTGTCGACCGCCCCGGCTATGGCCTGTTTGGCATCTGCCAGGGCGGCGTGCACGAAGACATGCGCGAACAATCGGCCAAGGCGCTCACCGACATCGGCTTTGATGGCTACGCCGTGGGCGGCTTGGCGGTGGGCGAAGGGCGCGAAAAGATGTTTGCGGCGTTAGATGTCACCACCCCGCATCTGCCCATTGACAAACCGCGCTATTTAATGGGCGTCGGCAAGCCTGAAGACATCGTCGGCGCGGTGGCCAGGGGCATCGACATGTTCGATTGCGTGTTGCCGACCCGGTCCGGGCGCACCGGACAAGCGTGGACGCCCAGGGGTTCCATCAACATCCGCAATGCGCGGCACGCCGAAGACCCGCGCCCGCTGGACGCCGACTGCGCGTGTCCCGCGTGCACCAACCATTCGCGCGCCTATCTGCATCACTTGAACAAAGCCGATGAGATTTTGGGCGCAATGCTTTTGACGTGGCACAACTTGCACTATTATCAAGACCTGATGCGCGCCATCCGCCAAGCCATTGCGGACGGACGCTATCATCAATTTCAAGCCGACTTCGCCGCCACCCGCGATTTGGGCGATATCGATCTGATGTGAGGACGCCGGACATGACCACTGAGAATTTAAGCCAGCTAGGACAGCACGTTGAAGCCCCTCGGTCCCCCGACGAGGCGGTTCTGGAAACCGTGCCCAACCCGCAAGCAGGTACCGACTACGTGACGCGCTTCACGGCGGCGGAATTCACCTCCGTCTGCCCCGTCACCGGACAGCCCGACTTCGCCCATTTGGTGCTGGATTACATCCCCGCCGACACGCTGGTGGAAAGCAAATCGTTCAAGCTTTACCTGGGCAGCTTTCGCAATCACGGGGCCTTTCACGAAGACTGCACCATCGCCATCGCCAAAAAATTTATTGCCGCAGCAAACCCCAAATGGCTGCGCATCGGCGGCTACTGGTACCCCCGAGGCGGCATCCCCATCGACGTCTTCTACCAAACCGGAACCCCACCCGAAGGCGTCTGGATTCCCGACCAAGGGGTGGCGGGATATCGCGGGCGGGGATAATTGTCCGGGGACATTGTTTTGCTTTACCTGTTTGCCGGATCGTTTGACACTTTGGGGGCACTGGCAAAGGAGACCCGCTTATGAGTGCGTCTATTCCCAAATTGATCATTGGCAACAAAAACTATTCATCGTGGTCGTTACGCCCTTGGTTGGCGCTGTCTGTGGCGGGGATTTGGTTTGACGAACAGTTGGTCCTGCTGAATGGCGACGATTGGGCGACGACCAAGGCTGGGTTACCCAGCGGTACGGTGCCGGTGTTGGAGCATGACGGGCTGGTGATTTGGGAGACTTTGGCGATTTTAGAGTATATCGCGGAGACTTGGCCGGATGCTCATCTGTGGCCCCAAGATAAGACGGCGCGGGCACGGGCGCGGGTGGTGTCCAACGAAATGCATGCGGGATTTGGTGCGGTGCGCTCTCACATGCCGATGAATGTGCGCTCGGCCCATCCTGGGCGCGGGCGCGGGGTGGGCGATGCGGCGCTGGCCGTTGAACGCGACATCCGGCGCATCGAAGCCATTTGGACCGAGTGTCGAGACACCTTTGGAAACGGCGGTGACTTCCTGTTCGGCGCGTTTTGCAACGCCGACGCCATGTTCGCCCCGGTGGCGAGCCGCTTCACCACCTATAACGTAAACCTCAACACAACTGCGCAAACGTATATGGACGCGGTGCAAAATCTGCCCGCCATGCAGGCGTGGTCAGACGCGGCCTGCGCGGAGCCTTGGACCATCAAACAAGACGAAATCGATTTTGTAGAGGGCGACGTTTAAGCGGTTTCCAGATCGCGCTGTTCACGCCGACGCATCAATCCCCACACCACAATTGCGCCCAATAACTTGGACGCCGACATGGCCGCAATGGTCACCGGGGTGGCGATGCCAAGGCCAATCAAAAACACCGCGCTATCAAGCGGAGCGCTCAAAATCGAAGAATAAATCACCCGTTCCGACATGGTGCGTTTGGTGAAGGTGTACACCGCCCAATCCGCCAACTCACTGACCAAGAACGCAATCGCCGACCACATGGCGACGTAGGGGTCGGCCAAAACGTACGACAGCCCCACACCGACGGCCATGGCTAACAACACCCGGTGGCCGATTTCGCGCTGGGCAAAATCACGCACGATGAACACAAAGCCGACAACCAACGACATCGGCGGCCACATCACACCGCCCGGCAATTCAACCAGGGGAACAACGGTGAAGCCGTAGTTCACGGCGACAATCAGCGCAATATAGAGGGCTGTAAAACGATACGTCATCAGCGGGACCTTATCATATTGATCTTCTGCGTTGGCCCCGATGTAGCGCTAAAATGCCCGGCGATCAAGGCTTTTGGTATCGCACAGGGTCGTTAAGGTTTGATTCGCAAAAGCCCTTCAAGCGCAATTGGCAGGCGTCGCAATGGCCGCATGCGGCACCGTCTGGACCTGGGTCATAGCAGCTGGTGGTGGCTGCGTAATCGACGCCAAGTTCCCGTCCGCGCTGGATAATTTGCGCCTTGGTCAGATTGATCAAGGGGGTGTGAATGGTCACCGGGGTCGTGCCTTCGACACCGCCCTTGGTGGCGAGGTTGGCTAAGGCCTCAAACGCGGCAATGTATTCGGGGCGGCAATCGGGATAGCCGGAATAATCCAGCGCATTGACGCCGATGAAGATATCGCCGGTGCCCAAGGTTTCCGCCCAACCCAGCGCGCACGACAAAAACACCGTGTTGCGCGCCGGAACGTAAGTCACAGGGATGCTGCCCTGCATCTCCTGGGCGTTGCGGTCTTTGGGCACGGCAATGTCTGAAGTCAGCGCCGAGCCGCCAAACTGCGACAAGTCCAAGTCTAAAATCACATGCTGAGCCACGCCAGCGGCTTGGGCGATGCGCGTCGCGCACTCCAACTCAAAACCATGGCGTTGGCCGTAGCGAAAGCTCAACGCGTGCACGTCATAGCCCGCATCCTGGGCGATGGCGAGCACGGTGGTGGAATCCAGCCCACCGCTCAACAACAGTACGGCATTTTTGCCTGGTCCATTTTTGTTCGCGTTTTGCGCCATCTTCACTTGCTCAACTGGGGGACTATGGCCCAGGATTAACCTGATTTGAACTGTGAGGCAACCGCCAGAGCCATGCCTAATTCTGTATCCATAAAAGACACCATCCGCGCCAAGGCCTTGGAGCTGGGCTTTGATACCGTGGGCTTCGCCCCGGCAACCCTGGAGGCGCGTCACGGCGACAACTTAAAAACCTATGTGGAGCAAGGCCATCACGCCACCATGGCCTGGATGGAAGGTCGCCATGAGCAACGCGTCAGCCCCGACGCCCTGTGGCCTGAGGCCAAATCGGTCATCGTTCTGGGGGTCAATTACGGCCCGCGCACCGACCCCCTCGCCATTCACCAGCTCACCGACCGCGCCGCCATCAGTGTGTATGCCCAGGGCAAGGACTATCACGACCTTGTGAAAAAGCGCCTCAAAGCCTTGGGCCGCTGGCTGGTGGATGAGAGGAAATGCGACATCAAAGTCTTTGTCGACACCGCCCCGGTGATGGAAAAGCCCTTGGCGCAGCTGGCCGGGCTGGGCTGGCAGGGCAAGCACACCAACGTGGTCAGCCGGGAATTTGGCTCGTGGTTATTTTTGGGCGAAGTGTTCACGACTTTGGACCTTAAACCCGACCGCCCCGAAGTCGATCACTGCGGCACCTGCACGGCGTGCCTTGACGCCTGCCCCACCGGGGCGATTACGCCTTACCAGATGGATGCCCGCAAATGTATTTCGTACTTAACCATCGAACACAAAGGCCCGATTGACGAAGGTTTGATGGCCAACATGGGCAATCACGTCTACGGCTGTGACGATTGCTTGGCCGCCTGTCCGTGGACCAAATTCAGCGTGCTGCATACGGAACCCAACTTTTTGCCTCGCGTTGAGCTCACCGCGCCGCGCTTGGTCGATATTGCGGGTTTGGATGAAGACCAATTTCGCCAAGTGTTCGCTGGCAGCCCGGTCAAACGCACCCGGCGCAATCCAATGGTGCGCAACGCCTTGATCGCCATGGGCAACGCCCAAAAACCGAATTTGCGCGCGGTTGCCCTGGCGCTTTGTGAAGATATAGACGACACCGTGCGCCAAACGGCACGGTGGGCTTTGGAACGGCTTTAATTGTCATGACAGAAGGCTCTGAATTTTCTACACTGCGCTCATGCCTTTGAAAAATTTCACCACTCCCGTGTCTATTTTGCTGCTGGTCATCGTGTTGGCGGGCGGGGCTTGTGCCGACAGCCTCTCTGTCTCACGGTATGCTGGGATCAAAGACTGCGACGTCTGCCCTGAACTTTCTATCATTCCGCCCGGCACGTACACCATGGGCACCGACAGCCGTCACAAGTACGAACGCCCCGCGCACACGGTCACCATTGACAAGGCCTTCGCCATCGGCAGGTTTGAAGTCACCTTTGATGAATGGCAGGCCTGCCTTGACGATGGCGCGTGCGGAACGCAAATTCCTGACGATCACAAATGGGGCAGAGGCACGCGCCCCGTGATCAACATCACGTGGCACGACAGCAAACTGTATTTGGCTTGGATCAGCAAGAAAACCGGCAAAACCTACCGCTTGCCCAGCGAAACCGAGTGGGAATACGCGGCCCGCGCCGGATCGCAATCTGAATTTTGGTGGGGTGATGACATCGGCCAGGAAAAAGCCAATTGTCGAAATTGCGGCCCCGCCATCAGCCACCAATCGTTGCCCGTGGACAGCTTTGCTCCCAATCCGTGGGGCCTTTACAACATGCATGGCAATGTCTGGGAATGGGTCGAAGACTGCTGGACTCCAACCTACGACGGTGCCCCTAGCGACGCTTCTGCGCGCGCAGACGGTGATTGCAAACAGCGGGTGATGCGCAGCGGCTCTTGGTATTATTTTTCCAAAAACCTCCGCTCTGCGTGGCGCGCCAAAAACAACGCACAAGTCAAAAGTTATGGCATCGGCTTTCGGGTCGTACGTGAACTGCCCTAAACTCAAGGATTATGCATATGGATAGCCCTGAACAAATATCACAACAGCTTCAAGAAATTATCGATCAGGTGATCGGCGTGATCACCACTTATGGGCTGAACGTGCTGGGCGCGATCACCATATTGATCATCGGTTGGATCGCCGCAGGCTGGGCCAAAAGCGCCGCCGCAAAGGCGCTTGGTCGCATCAAAATCATCGATGAGATGCTGTCGAGTTTCTTTTCCTCCATGGTCAAGTACATCATTTTGGTGTTCACCGTAGTCGCTGTGCTCAATCGCTTCGGTGTCGAAACCACCAGCTTTGTCGCGGTTATCGGTGCAGCGGGCTTGGCTATTGGCTTAGCGTTACAAGGCACACTGTCTAATGTTGCTGCTGGTGTAATGTTGCTTCTGTTTCGCCCCTTTAAGGTCGGCGATTTCGTCGAGGGGGCTGGCTTGGCAGGCACCATCAAGGCGACGGGGCTGTTCACCACCAACATGGCAACCGGCGACAACATTCACATCATGGTGCCCAATTCTCAACTGTGGGGGACGGCGATCCGCAACTTCAGCCACCACCCAACCCGCCGTATCGATCTGAGCATCGGCATCGGATATGGCGATGACATCGACAAGGCCATGGACGTTATCAAACGCATCGCCACAAACGACGACCGCATCCATGTTGATCCCGGGCCTTTCGTCGAAGTGGCCAACCTGGGCGATAATGCGGTTGAGCTGGTGGTGCGGGTGTGGGCGGACAACGGCAATTATTGGCCCGTTAGGTTCGCCCTCACCAAAGCCATCAAACAAACGTTTGACGCCGAAGGCATCTCCTTCCCCTTTCCCCAGCGCGACGTACATATTCATCAGGCGTAATACCAAAAGGGCTCCCCTGCGGGAGCCCTTTTTTATTCTGAGGGGCAAACAAGATCAGCTGCGTTTGCTGAGTTTATCCAATTGTTTTTGCAGCTGATCGAGCTGGGCGCGCATGTCGTCCACATTACCGTCCTCAGATGAGGACGCGGCGGCTTTCGGCGCCACCGGCGCTTCAACACCGACCACGGCCAACGGATTAAAGACCTTCAAGGCGTTTTCAAAAATTGTCATGTTTTGCCGCGCCATGTCTTCAAAGGGCTTCATCGCCGGAACCGCACCCAACGTATTGTCCATCAATTCGCGCATGTGTTCTTGATTGCCGGAAAAGGCGTGCATGGTCTGTTCCAGATAGCTGGGCACCATGGATTGCAAGCTGTCGCCATAGAGCGCAATCAACTGACGCAAAAAGCTCAACGGCAACAGATTGGTGCCCTTGGATTCTTCTTCCACAATAATATGCGTCAGAACCTGACGAGTGATGTCTTCGCCGGATTTGGCGTCGTGAACGACAAAATCCACGTTGTCGCGCACCATCTGTGCCAGATGATCTAAGGTCACATAGCTGCTGGTCGCGGTGTTGTACAAACGCCGGTTGGCGTATTTTTTAATGGTAATAGGCTCATCGCCCCGGTTGGCATCGGCCATGACCGCCCCTTTTTGTTAGTGAAATCCTTACGCACCCTCATTCACTTTGTGCGCCTCATTGTTGCAATGCAACGGAAAAATGCTGCACGTGCCGAAGAATATTTTGTGCAGTGCAACATTTTTATTGCGCGCAGGACGCATCACCCCCTAATCTTCGGGTTCACAGGGAGCTGTCACAGGCTATACTGAGGGCACCTCAGGTTTACAATCGGGAGAAAAACAACCATGACCGACATCGTCATCGCCAGCGCCACACGCACCCCCATTGGCGCATTTTCGGGCGCGCTTGCCACCGTCCCCGCACAAGAGCTTGGCCGCATCGCCATCACCGAAGCGCTCAGCCGCGCGGGCGTATCCGCCGCCGACGTTTCTGAAGTTATCATGGGCCACGTGCTTTCGGCCGGTGCCGGGCAGAACACCGCCCGCCAGGCTGCCGTTAACGCGGGCGTGCCAATTGAAAGCACGGCTTACACCATCAACCAGGTTTGCGGTTCCGGTCTGCGCACTGTGGCGTTGGGCGCGCAAGCGATCCAATGCGGCGACAGCACCATTGTGGTCGCGGGCGGCATGGAAAGCATGAGCCTGTCCAATCACACCACGTACCTGCGTTCAGGCACCAAAATGGGCGCGACCGAATTGACCGACACAATGATCAAAGACGGTCTGTGGGATGCTTTTAACGATTATCACATGGGTACCACCGCTGAAAACGTGGCGACCCAGTTTCAATTGACCCGCGAAGAGCAAGACGCGTTTGCCGCTGGCTCCCAACAAAAAGCTGAAGCCGCGCAAAAAGCCGGCAAGTTCAAAGACGAAATCGTTCCCGTCACCATTAACCCCCCCAAGGCCGAAACAATTGTCGAAGATGCCCAATCCCCCCGCCACGGCAGCACCGTTGAAGGCATGGCCAAACTTCGCCCGGCTTTTTCCAAAGACGGCACCGTCACGGCGGGTAACGCTTCCGGCCTTAACGATGGCGCTGCCGCCGTTGTGCTGATGAGCGCTGACGAAGCCAAAAAGCGGGGCATTGAGCCTTTGGCCACCATCAAATCATGGGCCACGTCGGGCGTCGATCCGTCGATTATGGGCACCGGACCTATTCCCGCATCCACGGCAGCGTTGAAAAAAGCGGGTTGGACCACTGATGATCTGGACCTGATCGAGGCCAACGAAGCGTTCGCGGCACAAGCCTGCGCCGTCAACAAAGCCATGGGTTGGGACACAGCCAAGGTCAACGTCAACGGCGGTGCCATCGCCTTGGGCCACCCGATCGGCGCCAGCGGCACCCGCGTGCTGGTGACCTTGCTGCATGAAATGAAACGCACGGGCGCTAAAAAGGGCCTCGCCACGCTGTGTATCGGCGGCGGCATGGGAATCGCCATGTGCGTGGAACGCGCATAACAAAATCGAAACAAACACAACAGGGTAAATCAGAGACTTCCCCAGGAGGCACACACATATGTCACGAACAGCACTCGTCACCGGCGGAACCCGCGGTATCGGTTCAGCCATTTCAATCGCTTTGAAAGAAGCCGGCTTTGAAGTTTGCGCATCCTATGCGGGCAACGATAAAGCCGCTGCGACGTTCAAAGAACTCACCGGCATTCGCGTTCACAAGTTTGACGTTTCCGATTTCGCTGCCTGTCAGGCCGCCATCTCGGCGATCGAAGGCGAAATCGGACCGATCGACGTGTTGGTCAACAACGCCGGCATCACCCGCGATGGCATGTTGCACAAGATGTCCTTGGAGCAATGGAATGAGGTCATCTCGACCAACCTGACGTCCTTGTTCAACACCACCAAGAACGTCATCGACGGCATGCGCGAACGGAGTTTCGGGCGCATTATCAACATCAGCTCAATCAACGGCCAGAAGGGTCAGATGGGTCAAGTCAACTACTCCGCCGCCAAAGCGGGCGTCATTGGATTTACCAAAGCCTTGGCCCAAGAAGGAGCCCGCAAAGGCATTACGGTTAACTGTGTGGCCCCCGGCTACGTTGCTACGGAAATGGTCAAAGCCATCCCCGAAGATGTGCTCGCCACCCAAATCCTGCCGTACATCCCGGTCGGCCGCTTGGGCGAACCCGCAGAAATCGCTCGCTGCGTAACGTTCTTAGCCTCCGAAGAAGCCGGTTTCATCACCGGTTCCACCATCACGGTCAACGGCGGCCAGTATATTACGTCCTAAACCGCGATGCAGACTTCTCAAAACAAAGCCGCCCCGGAAAAACCTGGGGCGGCTTTTTTGTTTGCTCTGAAGGTCATCAATTTAGGCGACCTCTCAAACACGCCTAAGCATGGCCGCGAAAAATACCTGCCAGCAAGGCATCCAAACGCAAGATCAGTTGATCGGTCATTTCATCTTCGAAGTCTTCGCGGGTGGAGGCGCGCACCCGGCCAAAGCGGAACTGCGGGCGTTGCGCCTGGACCACGTAATCGCGCAAGGACTGGCGAATAATTTCGCGGCTCTGTTCCAGCGACACGCCCCAGGTTTTGGTGTGCCAAACCAGTCGTTCGTCCACGTCTTCGGTGGGGAAATGCCACAGCTTGATGTCGCCGAACATTTCTCCGAAGTCTTCGGAAGACAATATCTCCAATGCTTCCAAAAGCGTTACGCGCAAAACCGACACACCCTCAAAGCCCACCAAATCCGCTTTCAAAACGCCATGACGCACAGCCGTTTCGCTTTCCAAATCGCCGACTTCTTGGCAAAACAATCCCAAATCCGCCATGCGGGTCATTTCCGTGCCGGAGACCGCCAACATGTCAGTGCGGTCCAGCGCGCCACCCTGTTCAACTTGACGCACCACCACGCGGATCAAGGGGCTCAAGGTGTAACTTCCGTCTTGGCATTTCTGCGCCAAGTTGGCCAACGCTGCGCCCGCGCCGGTGATGCGGGGATGCTCGGGGTCGGCTGGATTGCCGCCCACCACCAACACCAACACGTGGCGGCTGGGGCCACGGGTGGGAATGGGTGAGGAGCGAATTTGGCACACGTCGCGATCAAAGGTTTCATGCTTGCCGACGAACGCCCCCGAGGTTGTGGCCTTGTGATATGCGTATTCGACAAAACCCTGATCTTTGTCCATCAAGTTGGGACGCGCGCGTTGGAAAATGATGCCCGCAATATAGTGTGCAAAGTTCGCCGCTTGGTTCAATTTCAGCGCAGATCCCGACATCAAATAGTACGCCGCGATGGAGGCCGCGAAACTATCGCCGCAGCCGGTGTCTTCTTGAACGGAGCGATCCACCTCGATGGAGTTTTCTTGAATCAACGGTGAATAGACAAATTCAACCCGCCCGCCACGCGCCTTACGCGCCAACGCCGCACCCTTTGCACCGTCGGTGATGATCACGTGGTTAGCCCCGTCTTCCAGCACCCGGCGGCTGATTTCACGGGCATACATGACGCGCAATTCAGCCGCGTCCTTGTGCTTGCGGCGCAACGGCTCGAAGCCGAAAAACTGTGCCGCTTCGGCCAGATTGAGGCTCACCACATCGGCAATGGAGAGAAAATGGCGATATTCGGTGTAGAGCTTTTTGAGCTGATTCCCGCCCACCAGCCAGAACACTTTGAGCCCCTTATTTTTAAGTTTGCGCTTCCAAATGAGATCGAACTTTTCGGAATCTGCGGGTTCTTGGCCGACGAAGATGAAGTCATCGCCGCTGCCCAAAAAATCTTGTTCCGTCTGCCACAAATCAATGGCGTTCGCGTCATAACTGGGGCCGCGTTGGGTCAAGATCAGCTTGTCAAAACCAACACCGCGAAAAATCAAGGAGGTGCGCGAGGTGCCGTCCACCACTTGGCCGGAAAACGAATCAGCCGCATCCGCCCAGGTCAAATAATCGATCTTGGGGCGTGCCTGTGGACGGGAACGCGGTGTACCGTCTTGGGTGACGTCGCCCAGAACGTCCAAGATGATTTCCAAATCCTTGGCCAGATTGCACAAGCCGCCGCCCAAGGTCCGCTTGAACGGCCCGGCGTCGGCGTCCAAGATGACCAAGCTTTCGCCACGAGCGCGATCCAAAATCACTTCGTAGCCATCATCACTGGCGGTGCGATGCACACCGTCCACGGCGACCTTAACGGCGTCGGGGGCGCGTTCGCGCAGACCTTCCAAGGTATCGCGCAATGCATCCGACAGCCCGCCCGCAAACAAATCAATGGTTTGCGACCGCACCAATGAAATCAGCACCCGGTCCGGTGCGTGATTGATTTCGGCAATGGCTGCTTTGCGCGCACTTTGCTGATTGTGTTCGGACATAAAGTTCCTCCCCCATTGCCGAGCCCCCCGTAAATCGGGGTGTTCTTTCACTCTCGCTGGCATCCTATGCGCAACGATTGGCAATGTCATGTCTCAAAGCAACGCCAAGGGTAGCCCTATCCCTGCAACGTTTTGATCGCCGACATCAGGGCCGCATCCAAATCCGAATTGCTGAAAATCTGGCGTTCCCCATCAAAATTGTCATAGAAGCTGGGAATCGACAAACTGGCCTTCACGTCTGCTGCAAAATAAATGGCCGATTTAGTTGCCGCATCCAACACGCTGGCAGCGCCGCCCGGACCCGGCGACGTGGCCAAAAACACCGCTGGCTTGTTGGCAAAAACGTCGCGGGTGATGCGCGAGCTCCAGTCAAAAAGGTTGGTTCTTCTCCGCTTTGTTGAGTGAATAGTTTCAAGTTATGCATAAAACATAGACTGGTCATCAGGCAAAGAAGACTGCCTAATCTTGAGTTTAAAATACTCGGTATCTCTAATACCTCTGGCCCGTTTACGGATCATTCCAATTGCGACGTTACCTGCTTCTATTCGGGCGCTGGTCAACTGATGCTTTGCATAATTACAGATACCGATGCAATGTCGCCTCAATGATTTTGCGAACTTTTTTAGATACGTCATGTTGGATGCGTCGGCGATCTGGCACCAGTTCTCCAGTTGGGCTGCCATCTCTTCGTAAGACCCAGCACGCCATAGTGCTTGTAGCTGCTCTTTGAGGACATAGACCAGGTTCAGGTTCTGATTATTATTGAGCAGTTGCTCCAATTTATCACTCTGCTTATCGCTTAATTTATCGGCGTTTCGTAATAGCAGATACAGTGACCCTTTGATTAAGTCTTTTTTTTTCCATCCGCTTTACGGAACTCAATACGTCGTTGATTCTGAATCGCCTTGCTGTAATTTTTCATGACGTGAAAGCGGTCAAATACAATGTCTGCATTGGGTAGACAATCCTTGACTGATTTTTGGTAAGCCGGCCCCATATCCATCGCTACAGCTATGATTTCATTTGCTGTATCTATGGGGAGTAATGTTAAGAAGGTTGAAAACACTTCGGCTGTACGACCAGTGCCAACCCAAATCAAATGCCCATTCACCATGTCATAAACAACGGTCATATAGTCATGACCTTTCGCCCTGGCCACTTCATCAACACCGATAGATGTCAGGCCTGTGAGTTGGCTCGGATCAAGCGCTGGAAGCGTGTCAATCAAATATGCACTGTCCATATTCTTGACGGTTTCCCAACGGAGGTTTAAGTGCCTGGCAACCGCACGAATACTCATGTGACGGCAGAGACCGCTGACTAGCCGACAAAAGCGTCGAGTGAAACGACTGCCCTTATCAACAAATTCGCAGGCTTCTATTCGTCGTTCATTTTTCGAAATAAACACTTGTGCCAGTTCAATTTTGAGGATGCAGGGGTAACCCATAAAAGGGATGTCTCTGACATCGCGACGGACATAGCGATTAACGGAACCCTTCTTGCCAGTCAAAGGATCAACTGTTTTTCTACGTCTATCCCTACGGCATATAATTTGTACTTGCTGCGTCTGTTCATCGAGCTTTATATCATTGACACGCTGACCGACTAAACCCAAAATATTGGTAGAGATATCCATACTCATTTACCTGCTGTTTATTAAGTTTTCAGAAGTCTTATATAACAACAGATTAATTGGGTGTTGGGTATGTTTTTTACTCAATAAAGCGGTGCAGAGCCAGAATCGATTACATTTTAATTTGCTTATATACAAGAATGCGTTGTGACGTTTTGATGCGCTGGACGGCGCGCAATGCGCATGCGATAAAAGTGCCGTAAGGTTGGTGGCATCCTCTGCTGACGGCGGTATGCTCACGCGAGCGCACGCTCAGCACGCACGTTACGCCACGTTTACTAAACGGATACAAAACGGAGACACGCTCGTTATGGATATCGGCAGCATCGGCACGCACCTTTACACCTTGCTTCATGGTGAGCAGGTGGGCTCCGACGAATTCGGCAATAAATATTATCGCCGCAAAAAAAAGCTCAATGGTCGTGAACGGCGTTGGGTCATCTACAAGGGCAAAAAAGAAGCCTCTAAGATTCCGCCGGAATGGCACGCGTGGATGCACCACACCACGGATACGCCGTTGTCCGAAGCCGCCGCCCAGCCGCTTGAGTGGCAAGGCCAGCACATTCCGAACCTGACCGGCACGCTCAATGCGTATCGCCCGCAAGGCAGCGATCATCGGGGGGGCAAGCGTGCCGCCGCCACCGGCGACTACCAAGCCTGGACGCCGGGGCAATAGTCATGCGCCATAGCGATAGCCACGATATTTGGGTTGGCGGACTGGCGATGCTGGTGGTGGCCTTGATGTTCGCTGTCTCATACGGCGGCAAAGACTTAAGCGCACAAGCCAACGTCGGAAATTACAGCGTGACCGCTGTGTTTAACCGCGTTGATGGCTTGTTCGAAGGCGACGTCGTGCGCCTGGGCGGGATTCAAATCGGCACCGTCGGGGCGATGAGGCTTGACGAACACTTTCGCGCTGTCGTCGCGCTCAACATCGATAGTGCCACCATTTTGCCGATGGACAGCGCTGCCGCCATTCACACCGACGGCTTATTCGGGTCAAAATCGGTGGAAATTGAACCGGGTGTTGAAGACTTGGCGCTGAAATCGGGCGACGTGGTTCAATATACCCAAGGTGCTATGATTGTCAGCGAACTGCTGAACCTGATTATTGATGAGGGCAACGCCAGAAAAGCGAAAACGTTCGCGACGCCAGTCCCTGAGACAGCAAATGTCCCTGAGACACCAAATCTGCCCGCTTCGACACTTGAGCAAGGAAACTGACCATGGGCCGCAATGCGATTGAAACCGTGATGGGGGCCGCCGTTTTGTTGGTGGCGACCGTGTTTGTATACTTCGCGTACAACACCGCGCAAATCAAAGCCGTCACGGGTTATGAGGTTTCTGCGCGATTCTTTAAAGTTGGCGGTTTGGGCAAGGGCTCGGACGTGCGCATCAGCGGCATTAAGGTGGGCACGGTGCTGGGCAGCGTGTTGGACCCAAAAACCTTTGACGCGGTGGTGAGCCTGTCCATCCGTCCCGACATTAAACTGCCCGCAGACACCTCTGCTACCATTTCGTCTTCGGGCATGCTGGGCGACAAGTACGTGTTGCTGGCACCCGGCGAAGCAAAGGATATCCTGGCCCCAGGGGCGGAAATCACCAACACCAAGGACTTCCGTTCGCTGGAAGATCAAGTGGGGGAGATCATCTTTCTCGCCACCGGCGGAAGTGAAGATGAGGCAAACAGTGCCGGTCCGGGGCAATAAAGCGGTTGCAATCCTTGTCGCCATAGGGGGACCGATAAGAGGACAATGCTGCATTGCAAAAAATGCAGTTGCTAATTACATCCACATTACGTAAATAGAGCGTCTCTCCCCCAGGTTCACAAAATAGAGACCGTCTCATGATCAAAGCGCAGCAGAGTTGGAGCCCCGAAACCTATCTTCGGCACGGGGTGTTTGTATCCCTTTTGGGGGAACCCGTCGTTCAAATCCTGGCCCCAAAAGCGGGGGAACGAATCCTGGATTTGGGCTGTGGCGAAGGCATCCTCACCGATAAAATCGTCGCCAGTGGCGCCGACGTGTTGGGTATGGACAATAGCGCCGATCAAATCGAAGGCGCGCAGCACCGGGGTTTAAAAGTGGTGTGCATGGATGCGTTGGAAATGAAATTTGACAACGAATTTGATGCGGTGTTTTCCAACGCCTCGTTGCACTGGATGAGTCCGCTGTCGAAGGTTTTCGAAAACGTTTATCGCGCCTTGAAGCCGGGCGGTCGGTTTGTCGCGGAAATGGGCGGGGCGGGCAACATTCAAACCATCCGCATGGCGCTGTATAACGCGCTGATGCGTCGTGGCATTGATCCCGCGCAATATGACCCGTGGTCTTATTTGGGCGATAGTTCCGCTAAAATGATGTTGCAACGTGCGGGCTTTGAAGCCCGTTCGGTCACCTTGATCCGTCGCCCCACAGATTTGCCCGGCGACATCGGGCCGTGGCTGGAAACGTTTGCCGGCAGTTTCATGCAAGCGTTGCCAGAACAAGAGCACGCAGTGCTGATTGATGAAGTGCGAGACGCCTTGCAACCGCACCTGTTTGACCCGTACAACAAGTGGGTGGCGGATTATGTGCGTCTTCGGTTTAAGGTGGTAAAGCCTGCATGAATGCTTTGCGGAAAGTTTTAGCGTCTCTTGTGCTCACCGTTGGCGCATCCAGCGCCCCCGCGTGGGCAGAGCCATATGAGACCGCCGTTCTGCAAGGCTTGGACAAAGTGACCGCTCGGGTCACCACCTTGGAAGTCAACTTGGGCGAGGTGGTGCGCTTTGGCACGCTGGAAATCATTGCCCGCCATTGTGACAAGCGCCCCCCCGAAGACACCCCCGAAAGTGCTGCATTCTTAGATATATGGGAAGTCCGCCCCGGCGAAGCTGCGGCGGGCGTGTTTCGCGGCTGGATGTTTGCGTCTAGCCCCGGCCTCAACGCCTTGGAACACCCGGTTTATGACGTCTGGGTGCAGGGCTGCAAAAACAAAGCTTCAAGTTCTGAGGACAGTATCCCTGGTGAAACCGAAAGCGGAAAATGAGCATCGATGCTGAGGGCCTGCTGTAAGCGTTCTTGATACTCAAATCCAGAAATCTCAATGCCGCCCATGGTGGCCAGATGATCGGTGAGAAACTGGGTGTCGAGCAGGGTAAAACCGCCGAGTCTTAAACGCGCCACCAAATGCGCCAGGGCCACCTTGGAGGCATTGGGGCGGGTCGAAAACATGCTTTCACCCATGAACGCGCCCTTGAGGCTGATGCCGTAAAGTCCCCCCACCAGCTCCCCGTGTTGCCAGCATTCGACCGAATGGGCCAAGCCAATTTCGGCCATTTTGATATAGGCGAGCATGATTTCAGCGTTGATCCAGGTGCCACTGGGCTGATCGTCTAAGTCGTCATCTGGGTGCGGTCGGCGGGGCTGGGCGCAGCCCTTGATGACGGCGGGGAAATCTTGATCGACCGTGACCTCAAACGCGCCCCGGCGTAAAACCTTGCGCAGAGATTTGGAAATGTGCAGACCTTCTAAGGGGATCACCCCGCGCAATTGCGGATCGACCCAAAAAATCGTCGGATCATCCACTGATTCAGACATGGGAAACACCCCGGCCGCATACGCCCGAACCAAGATTTCGGGGGTTAGCTTATGGGGTCCGGGAATGGGGCGTGCGGCCATCAGTTATCCATACGGGGGGTGATGTCTTCGGAAGGGGCGTGCGTCTCGGGGGAATATAAGCCGAAAGCGAACTCATTTCATCTTCGCCAGCGGATTTTTTGTTTTGCCTGCCAAGATCTTGGCAGCAAACACACGGGCTGCTATTCTTTTGGCCTTGATACGCCGCTTTGTTTAAGACAAAAGCCACCGCGTGCAAAATGGGAGATGCGTTATGCCCCCCTTGGTTCGTTTTCTGCTGGTCCACACCGCCATCGGCTTTGCCATCGGATTTATCATCGTCGGCGTTGTTTTGGCGGTTGATTTTGCGGGCTTGTTCACCTTGATGAGGGCATCGGACATTGGCATGGTGGCGTTGTTGATGTTCACCTTCTTCACCGTACTCACCTGCGCCAGCGTGCAAATCGGCGTTGCGGTGATGCTGTTGGGGGAGCCCGAAGATGCTAATGATGGGTCCTAAAGCGTGTGCGTTGATTTAGCCCGCTCAGTGCCGAGGCTGTTGAAGAACGCTGTTGCCAACGTCCAGGGAACGTGATTCTCTTTTCTAAAGATGCCAGCGTGATTAAGCTGATGCCGGTTGCTTCCTGCGGGGTGAAGGATCAGATGTAGAATGGTCGACTTAACAAGCGTTTCACGCCTTGTGCGCTATAGGGGAATGTGGTCTTCTGTGGAAAGGGTTGATGCTTGAGCGAGTTGTTTTTGCATATTGAGAGACTTTCATGGCTGTGAGAATCTCAAAGCATGAACCACTCTTGGTGTTTATCACGTTAAGTCAGGTACTGTGTATGGATGCATAATGTACACTGGTATATTTTTTTGTGAGATGCCTGTTGATGTCCCTTAGAATAACGCTTCTGATTTTGGCGATTATTTCCCTGCTAACCGTTAGTGCGGGTGGTTTTTTCCTGACATCACATTTGACGGATACAGCCTGGAAGGTTGCACGCAGCCATACGGACAAAACAACGGAAATGATTAACAAGGAGGTGGGGTTCTACCTTCAACATAATCAAAGATCGTCATTTTCTTTAGCCAAGTCACCTCATATCTCCAATGTCTTCGATCACCTTGATCCTCAGTATCTGTCTCTGACGAACGAAGTTTTAAAAGACTTTTGCGTCACTAACAACGCGTCCATCTGCTATGTGATGGACCGTTCCGGAACCACGGTTGCCTCAAGTAATTTTGATGTGGAAACGAGCTTAATTGGGAAAAATTATGCTTTCAGACCCTATTTCCAAGAAGCCGTCAAGGGGCAGCCGGCCGTTTACCTTGCTCTTGGTGTAACAACAAAAAAGCGTGGTCTTTATTTTAGCGCTCCGATTGTTTCAAAATTACAGAACATTGTTGGGGTTGTCGTTGTCAAATACCTTGCTGAAAATTTAGAAAACGAATTCACGAGCCTGTCAGGGATATTCACACTTGTTGATCCCAATGGTGTTGTATTTGTCTCCAACAGAAAGGACTGGCTGTTTAAAAGCCTGTCAGAGCTGTCGAGCACAGACGCAAAAACCATAATGAAAACACGTCAATTCGGTAAAGAAAAACCAACCACAGTGGGGCTAATTGAAACGACGGATGATCGGCTTCTCGCGCCGGATGGAACGAATTACCTATTTGGCGCTTTGAACCTAAAAGCACTTCAAGGTTGGAAGGTCAAATATCTCTACGACACCGTAAACGTACAGACCATTTTGGACAAAGGCGTTAAAGGTATTCCCTTGAATGTCGTCTTTGTTGCCCTGTTTTTCGTGATCGGCACCACGGTTGTTTTCCTTTATCGTCGTGCTTCACGCGAAATCCTAACGCGCAAAAAAACTGAGCAAAATCTACGCATAAGTGAGGAGAAATACCGTTTATTGTTTGAGCAATCAGACGATCCTATGTGGGTGATTTACGAAAACAAGTTCATGATGGCCAATGAGGCCGCGGCGCGTACGTTAGGGTATTCGGAAATTGACGACCTTAAGAATGTCCATCCTTCAGAGCTATCACCGGAATATCAGCCCGATGGAGAGCCATCCTATAACAAGGCCAACCACATGATATCTCTGACGTATCAAAAGGGATACCATCGTTTCGAATGGGAACACATCCGTAAAAACGGAGAGGTGTTTCCCGTCGAGGTGTCCTTGACGCGCATCCCCTTTCAAAACCATGACGCGTTGTACTGTGTCTGGCGTGATATTACCGAAACGAAAAAGACACACCTTGCCTTGGAGAAAGCGAAGCTTGTTGCTGAGAATGCCAACAAGGCTAAATCCGAATTTCTTTCCTCCATGAGCCACGAACTGAGAACGCCTTTGAATGCAATTCTGGGCTTTGCTCAGGTCTTAACCTTGGATCCTAAAGACCCCCTGAGCGCGAAACAACGCGATGCCACAACACAAATCATGAATGGTGGCTATCACCTTTTGGAATTGATCAATGACGTGCTCAATCTAGCAAAGATTGAAACGGGGCATATGGATTTATCAATTGAACCTGTTGAGACCAATTCGGTGGTTGATGAGTGTATTTCCTCAGTGCATGCCATGACCAGTGACTTAAATGTAACGATTGATGTAGATGGTTTTACGGGCTCAATCATCTTGGCTGATCGGTTGCGGTTCAAACAAATTTTGCTGAACTTGATGTCAAACGCGATCAAGTACAATCGGCAAGACGGCACAGTCAGTGTGACAAGCAATGTTGCTAAAGACGGCATGCAGCGCATATCGGTCATTGATACCGGACCCGGTATCGCCACAGCGCAACAATCCGAACTGTTCACGCCCTTTTCTCGCTTAGACGCAGCAAACTCAAATATTGAAGGCACCGGAATCGGCTTGACCATCGCCCAGCGCCTCGTGGAAGCCATGGGAGGACAGATTGGTTTTAAAAGCGCCAAAGGGGTTGGGTCGACATTTTGGATTGAATTGCCGCAAGCGGTTGTTCAACACACCACTGGCGAAGAAACCTTGAAGAAGGTCGATCAACAAAAACCCTCAAGCCTTTCAGCAACAAAAATTCTTTACATTGAAGACAATCCATCAAACATTATGTTGATGGAAACCATCATGAACAATCTACCGGATATTGATTTTCAATCGGCGGACACTGCTGAGATTGGCATATCCCTAGCCAGACAAAAACATCTCGATTTAATTTTGATGGATATTAACTTGCCCAGTATGAACGGTATTGAAGCAATGTCTGAACTGCAACGTTATGACGAAACCCGTGACGTCCCGGTGATTGCGATCAGTGCGGATGCCATGCCGAGCCAAGTTCAAGAAGCCATGGAATCCGGTTTCCGTTCCTATCTAGAGCCTACTCAGAAACTCTAATTTATTGAAAACAATAGATGAATCAGTAATTTTCTCTGATATAATGCACATTATTCGGCCCCAATCAGATGAAAAGCTTGCACCATGCACAGTCTTTGCTCCCCCAATCAACTCATGTTTGACGGTTTTGAGACGGAATTCGAGAAATGGCTGGAGCCCGACAATCGCTGGGTTTTGTTGAGCCAGATTATTCCCTGGGAGGACTTGTCTGCCGCCTACAACATGTCGCTGTCGGCTGACACGGGTCGCCCGGGGAAGGATGCCCGACTTGTCATCGGTGCGGTGATTATCAAGCATAAGCTCTGCCTGAGCGATCAGGAGAGCATCGCGCAAATCCGTGAGAACCCGTATCTTCAGTACTTTGTCGGTTTCAAGGCCTTTCATAAGGAACAAGCTTTTGCACCGTCCTTGTTTGTCGATATCCGCCGGCGCATGGGGCCTGAAGTTTTTGCCCGTTTCGAGGACAGCATCATCGCCCGCATAGCGGAACGTCAACAGCCCGAAGCTCCTGCTGACGACGATCAGATGTCGCCCCCAGAAGGCGACGACGCCGCACCCCGTGATGACGGCGTACCGATGCCCCCTGATCAGCAGCCAGTGACACATCGGGGGAAGCTGATTGTCGACGCCACGGTGGTTGAGCAGGCGATCCGCTATCCCACTGATCTGGGTCTGCTCAATGAGGCGAGGGAAATCAGCGAAGCTATTATTGATACCCTGCATCCTCTGATGGGTACGCAAGAAAAGGTACGCACTTATCGCCACAATGCGCGGCGGGACTACCTGGCCTTGGTCAAGCAACGCCGCCCCGGCACCAAAAAACTTCGCAAGGCCATTGGTCAGCAACTGCACTATCTCAAACGTAATCTTGGTCATATCGAAGCCATGCTTGATATGTTGCCCGGCCTAGAGATCCCGCTATCGCCCAAACAGCTTCGACAATACTGGATCATCAGCCTCCTCTATGTTCAGCAAAAAGAGATGTTTGACACCCACACCAAGCGCTGTGATGACCGGATTGTCAGCATCCACCAACCCCATGTGCGGCCCATCGTCCGGGGCAAATTGAACAAGGCCGTTGAGTTTGGCGCCAAGCTCGGTGTCAGCCTCAATGGGGATGGCGTCGCGTGTGTCGATCATCTCAGTTGGGATGCCTATCATGAGGGACAAGATCTTCCCGAACAGGTTGAAGCATATTACAAACGCCATGGCCATTACCCGGAAAAGCTACTGGCCGATCCCCTTTACGGGACCCGTGACAACCGCAAATACCTCAAGGAAAGAGGCATCCAGTTTGCCGGGAAACCTCTGGGCCGCCCGTCAAAAACAACAGACCCCGAAAAAGCCGCAAGCCGGCAGCAAAGACGGAAAGATTACCGCGAGCGTATCCCAGTCGAAGGAAAGTTCGGACAAGGCAAAAACGGTTACCAACTGAATTACATCCGGGCCAAGACCGCCAGGACCAGCGAAGCTTGGATCAGAAGCATCTTCATGGTCATGAACCTGCTCGTTCTGATCAGGTTTTTGTTTGTCCAAATGGCAAACCGCCTGAGCCAACGTCAAATCATCGGTTTGTTGACAAAAACATACCTCACGTTTGCCCTCGGCGGGCCCCAGACAACAAAACAAAACCAGCGAACTCTGTTGGGCGCTGCTTTCTGAGTAGGCTCTATCTAACGAAACCGATCAATGTCGGCGAATTGCTCGAGCAGATTGCGGATGTTATTCCTGAAAAGGTCCAGTGATATCGACGACCATTTTTGAAATCCTCGATATTCACAATCTGACGGCTGCCACGGATGGCTCGCCGTGCCGCCAAAACGGGTTCCGATCCCTCTTCATCTTAAACACAACACGCATACTACCGACCTGGTACTAGGGAGCCAGTTGCAAAATTCTTGTTTTCCCGCGTAACTTTTCTCTCTAAACAATCTTGCGCCGATACGATTTGTCCTTTTGCAGTTGAGATTTTCTAAAAAGGGAGTTTTGATGATGTTTTAGGCATAACTCTTCCGTCCCTTCCTTGTTAGAAAAGGTTGGATGCACCGGGATGCGCCGTGATTTGAAGCTATATAAGCAAGCGCATTAGCTGGTCGACGGTCAGGGCTAACACCCCGAACATCAGGTGGCACATGACTTTATCGTGACCGCGCACCCGGAGGGTTCTGCCCCCAAACTCATCTTTGAGACGACCATTAACACGTTCTACAGTTGAGCGTTCGTTATATCGAACATCTTCGGCAAATCGGTGCCCAACGCGCCTTTTCGCCTTTGTCTCCTCTGCCAGTTCCTTCTTGCGCTTAGAGGAGCGAGGATTGTTGTCAATGAT